>Ga0209430_1000583_pt1 | contig 35707 bp, 39 predicted proteins | sample BarGraIncub1133A_FD_184504 | JGI IMG/M metagenome (GOLD analysis project Ga0209430, IMG submission 184504) | Arctic peat soil microbial communities from Barrow, Alaska - Barrow Graham LP Incubations 11-33A (SPAdes) (version 2) | ecosystem: Environmental > Terrestrial > Soil > Wetlands > Peat... | reverse complement strand
CCCAAGGCTTCATACTGTTCGCTAAACGAATTTCTGTTCAGGAAGGCCTTAGGCGCTGTGTACACGGTCACGTTGACGATCCCGCCGCTTTCCGTGAAAATGATGCGAGAAATTCCGCTGGTGCTGCTCGCAAGATTGCCGCTGAAATATACGGTATTGTCAACGACGGAGACGCTGTAATTCACATCTGAGGGGTCCGCCTTGTTGCCTACATAGAAATATCTGGTGGACAGCAGCAGCATTCCAACCAGCATCATCCCGAAGCCGCAGATCAGTCCCACGCGCTTTGCGCGGCGGTGCACCTTTTTCAAATAGTCCACCTCGGCAGTCGGTTGGCTTTCTGCCGGTTCCGGCGCCCTCATGCGGCGAAGTGCTTCCGCGCAGTCCGTACAGTCTGCTATATGCTCTTCCACCGCTTTATTTGTTGCGCCGCTCGTCAACCCGTCCACGTAGGACGGCAGCAGATCGCGGACGATCTCACAGTCAATTTTCTTATCCATCTGCTTCCAGCTCCTTTTTTAGCTTTTCTTTCCCTCGGTAATAGGTCACTCTGGCCCAATTTTCCGACTTTGACAGGATATCTCCGATCTCCCGGAAGGACAATTCCCCAAGCAATCTAAGATACATAACCTCGCGCATTTCCCCGTCAAGCAAATGCAGTTTACGCAAAAGCTCTACCTGTCCAGCTTTCTCAAGCGTTTCCCCTTCCGGCGAGTAGGCATTGTCCGATACTGCGTCCAAGGTGTCCGATGCCGGATTCTTGCGACGATAACTTGCAAGTACATTCTTTGCAATCGCGCACAGCCATGTAGTAATTTTGCAGCTCCCGTCAAAACGCTCGACTCCTTTGATGGCCTGATAAAAGGTCTCTTGTGTCAGCTCCTCAGAGATATCTGCATCATGGGTTAGCGAAAGAAGGTAGCGATAAACTGTCTGTGAATGAGCGCGATAGATTTCTTCTATGGGCAGCATCGGACGACCTCCTTTCGCTGTACTGTTTATTAATGCTGAAAAATCGGGATTCGTTACAGAAAACAACAAATTTCTTTTATGCAAGTATCAACTTGTCTGTTTAATATAATGTAGCACGATAAGCCACTTAGAACAACGGAAAATAAGTACCTTACTAAGAACAAGGACACGGGAAAAGAGTACCTTCCTAAAAACAATGACGCGGTAAAGCCGGGTCATATTTCAGACCCGACTTCGATTACCGAAAAAAAGACATACCTTCCCCTTGGTGGAAAGCTATTCGTGCTCGCCGTAGTCACCATCCGAAAGCCGGTAAAGGTCTACGTCAAGGGCGAAGCTTGCAGCATCAAGCTCGATTGCTCGGGCTAATCCTTTGCCGTTTAGTTCAAGGCACTCCAGCATCTTTTCGAGCGAGGATTTATACAGTTCTTGACGAAATTCAAATACAGACCGCAGGACGAAAGGGGTATTGATATGGTCGGCGTTAAGGCAAATATCGCCGCTATGAAAGAGCTTGATTCCGCCTTTACTTCTCGGACGCAGGAGCAGGGAAAAACGCGTACACAAGAGCAAGGACATACCCGATAGAACAACGAACAGTAGAGAGCTTCCGCGTGGCAGCTCCCTACTGTTCGTTCTGAATCCAATTAGGACAGATTTAGCGGTTTATTAAAATATATGCGTGGCCACATCGCCTTTTGTTTGCCCCTGCGGTGTTCTCTGCACCCCTGTGAGCGCTTTTTTGGTGTCATTGCCAGTAAGTTTTTTCCCCTAGAACTCCTAAAACGCGCTCTGGCGACTTCTGAGTTGTAAACAAAGTTGTAGCAAATAGTTTTTTCGTGCATACTATGATTGACAAAGAAAAAGATGTACGCTATTATGTACATATTGGTGGTGATATTATGACTAATACAAACGCAAGCAATCTTCGCAAAAACCTGTTTGAGTATTTGAATTTAGCAATAGATTTTAACGACGTTATTAACGTCAATACCAAAAAAGGCAACGCTGTAATCCTTAGCGAGCAGGAATACAACGGCTTGCTGGAAACGCTTTATCTGACTTCCATCCCCGGCATGAAAGAAAGACTTACGGAGGGCATGAAAGTAACGGTAAAGGATTGCGTGGATTTCGAATGGTAAACGAATACAGAATTGTTATTATGAAGTCCGCACTAAAGGACAAAGACAAAATCAAAGAGAGTCCAACCTTAAGGGAAAACACTGAAAAGCTCATAGAGATAATCAAGGAAAATCCTTTTCAAAATCCGCCGCCATATGAAAAATTGAGCGGAAGTCTGAAAGACTTGTATTCAAGGCGGATTAACAGACAGCACAGGCTAGTGTATAGGGTGCTGGAAGAAGAAAAAACTATTATAATCGTCGGTATGTGGTCGCACTATGAATTTTGAGAGCGCGCAAGAGAGTTGCCAGAAATCCGTAAAACTTTCCTTTTTGCGCATCAAAACGCTTATCCGCGGAAGGTTTTATTAAACTTACCATATTAGGTTAGGAGGTGAAATCATTTGCTTTGGAAGAAAACATATACATATTTTATCGCAATTGTGCTTTTTATAGGCTCATTATTATTGCTTTGGTGTGTACAGCCCAAAACACCTTTGAGAGCTTTAGAAAAATATGCTGAAAACGTTGCAACTCTTAGATATTCGACCATGATTAAAACGATAGATATAGATTCAGAGGAAAGTTTGCTCTTTTACTTTAACGACAACCAAAACTTAGATTGTGCTGTTATAAGAAAACGGTTTGGGTTCTATAAAGTTGTTAATATTAGCGCAGAGCTTGCCCGTGATAGTAGTACGTTAAGAGTAGGGATGTTCGGAAGTGGGTTTGTCGACAACGGTATCAATAAAGCCCTAATATGGGGCATCATTTATGACACTTCTGTAAAGAAAGTCACAAACGACAATGGTGAGATTTCAAGGTTTAGTACGCCAGACTTCGATATGTTCTATTCTTTTAATAATCCTCTGGAATTTGAATTTGGGAGTTATCACTTTTATGATGCTTTGGGAAACGAGTTACCCTTAGCATTAGCTGATGATGAGATGCCTTAATAGATAGCCAACCTGTCCTGTTTTCTGTATAGAAAACGGGACAGGTTATTGCATATAGTGAGTTTCTTTCCATGAGGAAGGAGGGTTTTAATCATATTTTGCATCCCTTGGTTTGGGTCGTATGCCGTCCAAGAATCGTTGTAGGCGGATAGGTTTAAGAACCTTCCTTTTACTGTTTCCGCTAATTCATTAGCATAAGGAGCGACGATTGAAGACGAAATAATGATACCCCATTCCTCGAAATCTTGAGAAATAATCCATACCGGCTCACATACTCTGTTTTTCGGTTCTTCAAGAGTAATCGGCTTTTCGAGCTTAAGGTTAGCCTCATCCATTTTTTCAAGGTCTTCGCTTGTTAGATAAGGCTTATCCCCGGCTAATGCCTGTCCAGCCATCTCAAAACACTCGTCTACCAAGCTCCGCATCTGGTCTGCGTTCTGGGGGTTATTCGCATCTTAAATAGAAAACGAAAAAAACGGCCCCCCGGTATAAAATTATATAGGGTTAAAGCTATTAATTTTATACCGGGGGGCCGCCGTTTGTGTCTTTCTTTCGGTCCTCATATGAATACATGTGTCTTCCTTCTGACCCTTTTAAGTCCAGGTTTTCATCCGCACTCCCAAACTGTCCTTTTTAGTTTACCAGTTACATTTTAAATTTCATAATTTATTTGAAGTACGAAATAAAAACACCATAAATTCAGTTATGAATATTACGGTGTTTTATGGATTATTCGGTTTTGTAGTTGTGACGCTTTATATGAATATTATTCATTATTTGATTTAACAACTGGATTTCCATCCTTATTCAATAACGGTGTAACTCCCCCAGCATATCCATCCCAACTAAATAAATAATGAACTCCAGTTTCTTTATCTACTATTACTTTACACCCAGAAAAAGTACCTTCCTTATAAATAACTTTAAATCTTTTATTTGTATCTTTAATCTCTTTCGCTTCACCAAACATTCTTTATTACCTCCTAAAATTAATTTTATTTTATATTAACATATTATTACACCATACTCTACAATCTCGACTTAAATCTATAGAAATTATAGCATATGATGTATTTCTATATAAGTATATAAATCAATATTATCATTATTTTAAATATTTCTCAACGAGATACTGTACTTTTAGTAAATATTTTTCACTTTAACCATTGAAAATAAGCGGAAATCTTAAAGACGTGTATTCAAGGCGGATTAACAGACAGCACAGGCTAGTATATAGGGTACTGGAAGAAGAAAAAACTATTATAATCGTCAGTATGTGGTCGCACTATGAATTTTGAGAGCGCGCAAGAGAGCTGCCAGTAATCCGTGAAATGGATCTTCGGCAGCTCTCTTGCTTTCTTTCCGTCTTTATCATAACAGCAAGTACAGAATGGGCCATCTCCGTCAAAGTACCGAAAGCGTATGCACACATCTTTGCGTTATTTTTAAGTCCGGTGGAATATCGTCTGAAGAAAGGCGGTCAAACACCGCATAATTAGGATCTAACTACCGCAACTCCGTTTGCTACTGTCGTATATGATGTTGCTATTGATCTATTGTCCGAAAAATTCACCATTTTTCGCTGAATTTTCACCTTATTCACTCAACTCCAGTGAAAATTCGGTGATATTTAGTGAATTTCACTTGACTGCAGTGAATTTTCATGCTATGTTATATTCTAAGAATAGCAGTTTCTTATCCGTTAGGGAGGTTTAATTATGATATATGAGAGCGAATCTGTTGAGTTGAAAGAAATACTCAAAGAGGACATCAGCAAGGAAGTCGTGGCGTTTGCCAATACAGAAGGCGGTACAATTTATATTGGAATCGATGATAAAGGACACGAGGTTGGCATTCAAGATGTCGATGAATCCTACACTCGCCTTACAAACATCATCCGCGATACCATAATTCCTGATATTACGGTGTTTACAAGGTATGAACTGTTGAAAAACAGCATTATTAAAATAACCGTAGCCGAGGGTTCAGCAAAACCGTATTTTCTGAAGAAAAACGGAATGAAGCCTTCCGGAGTGTATGTTCGACAGGGATCGTCATCCGTTGGGGCAACATGGGAACAAATTCGTCAGTTTATTAAATTGTCGGATGGGGATTCATTTGAATCGGCAAGAAGCATTTTGCAGGATTTAACCTTTGACTCCGCGGATGCTGAATTCAAAAGCCGGAATATCACGTTCGCTGAAGACAAGTATATCTCATTAGGTTTACGGGATACCGAAAAAGACCTTTTTACGAACCTCGCACTTCTTCTTTCTGACCAATGTGCTCATTCTGTTAAAGTTGCGGTTTTTGACAATCCCGCTAATACAATATTTATCGACCGGCGCGAATTCTCCAGCTCAATTTTCAAGCAACTGCATGATACTTACGATTATTTGATGCTTAATAATCGGACTGTTTCGATTATCCGCGGACTGGATCGAATCGATAGCATAGATTATCCGCCCGAAGCAATCCGTGAAGCCTTACTAAACGCTCTTATACACAGGGATTACAGCTACAGCGGTAGCGTTATTATCAATATAAATCAAGAACGTATGGAGCTCATCTCAATCGGCGGTCTTATGCTCGGCCTGTCTGCGAATGATATTATGGCTGGTATTTCTCAGCCTAGAAACCCCAAGCTTGCTCAAGTTTTTTTTCGGTTAAAACATATTGAAGCATATGGCACAGGTATTCGCAGAATATATGACCTCTACCGTAATTCCGACACGAAACCTGAAATTGCCGTGTCGGAAAACACATTCCGTATAATATTGCCGAACATGAATTTCGGTGGCGATAATGCTGATAGAGGAAGCGATGTTTCAGAAAATGCATCTAACTCAAAAGTGTATAAAGTAACCGCCCAAATGCAGGAGGTTCTGGACTACTTGTCCCAATATGAAGCCATTACCGATGATGAATTAATGGAATTGCTTAATCTGAAAAGAACCCGAACTTATATTGTCGCTAATCAAATGGCAGATATGGGGTTAATTGATATTATAGGACGCGGCAAAGATAAGAAATACGTCCTGCATAAATAAAGCGTCATAAGCAAATCCCGTCATATAAAATACCCCGCCTGAAACGCCGATATTCTACCGGTGGTCTCAGCGGGGTATCGTTTTTATTCTCATGCTGTTTTGCTCACTGTCCCCAGGTTCACGGGATTAAAGTTATTTTTGCGCTGCACCCATATTCCGTCTGGCGATATTATAATCTGTTCCACAAGGTCGTCAAATGCCGCCCTGTCAAATAATGGTGGCTTTTCGTTCTATGTAATTAAGAATACTCCATAACATCCGTCCAGACAAACAACCAGTTTAACTGGTTGTTTGGATAATCTAAATTGAATAATATCGGGGATTTCAACGATTTGCTTAATAATTGTAAGCGGTAAAATAAACTGAGCCGAATGATGCGGCGGACTTAAAAAAACGTTCGAGGACAGCTGCAACCTCTGCGCGGGTGGCGGAGCTATGCAGATTCAGACTTCCGTCGGGGTCACCGCTTAGAATACCAGAGCCGCAAGCCCACTGAAGAGCCGAGTAAGCATAGTCGGAGATGGAAAGCGCGTCGTTATACGACAGGATGTTTGTGTCCTCTCCGATTGATACGTCATAGCCTTTGTATTTCGCGTAGTCGTACAGCATCACGGCAAGCTGTTCGCGGGAAATGGCGCTAATCGGGCAAGGATACAGTAAAGGGAATAGGACATCATCGCAGATACGACCACTGCCAACCCGAACATTACCGTACCTTGCCACAAAATACAGCTTCGCATAAAACAGGACACCATAGTTCGAGCGCTGTATAACCCATCAAAAGTTTTATCGTATTGTATACTATGCTATCTGCTTTTTTTCCGTCTAGTCTTCCACATGCTTAACAAGTATATGACCAGCGCAAATAAAGCAAACGCAAGAAATGAAATGACGAAATTTGTGATGTTATAATGATGTCCCTGCCAAATTTGAATATAATCCCGTCCCATATAAGTCATAGGAATCAAATTCGCAATATTCTGAACGAATGGAGGAAACTGCGAAACCTGTACCCCCATCATGCCGCAAAGAATCATGAGCGCAAAGTAAAGCGTCATAGTTACAGCGTAAGTTGGCCCGAATTTGCCGAAAATAAGCGCCACAGAATGCGCAATGACAAGCAAAATAGAGCCAATGAGTATCAAGACAACAAATAGAAATAAAACTGCGCCAATCACGGGTGTACTGAGCTTAATAAATAACATGTCCACAACCGTGTAGACCACGGCTGCTCCAATCATAAATATCAAGTTTGATATGAGTTTTGCCATCAGCTGCATTTGTTTATTAACGCCAAACAGATTAAGGCGTAATGGTATGTTATTTTCAAGTTCCTGTGAAAAATTTGCGGCATAGCCAATGAGCAGCGTTGCCATCGGGATTAACATCAGTAATGATAAGAATATCGACATATTTACTTCCATGCGTTCCGCAGCAGGAAATTGTGCGGTAATAACATTTGAAAACAATATGGACATCAAAATCGGGAAAAAGACGCCAAAAATTATCGTGAACATATTGCCAATGGTATTTCGGATTTCATAGCTCAGTAATCGGGCGGTCATCTTATTGCTGTACACTTGCTTTTTCCTCCTGATCTATGTTGTTTGATCGCGTTGACAAACAGAATCTCAATATCGTTGTCGCTGCGTTTGTAATTGACATCATTGTGTGACAGATTTGTAACGATGCTGATTTCGGCGTCGCTGTCTATACATGGAAAAGCAATCAGATGCTCCGGCGCTTCGATTTTATTCAAACCCTCAGTCAGCGCTCTATTTTTCTCATTATTGTCAATAACAATAATAGATTTGCCGCAAAAGCGTTCAAACAGTTCGCTCGTCTTTCCGAATGCGATAACTTCACCATTTTCAAGTATTAAAAGTTTATTCGTCAATGCGTCCAGTTCATCATAATAATGCGAAATGATGCACAGCGCGTTTTCATTATTTTCATACCATTGACTTATTTTCGCCATCAGCTTTTTTCGCGTTTCAAAATCAAGACCCGACGTCACCTCGTCAAAAAAAGTGATGGACGCGTTTTGCATAAGAACAAGGATAATCGTTAATCTCTGCTTTTGCCCCCCTGATAAGGTTTGAAATTTTTTGTTGAGGCAAGGTCCGAACTCAAAGAAATCTATGAGCTCTCTTAATCTCGTGTTTTTTTGGATGTCGGTGTTTAATATGGCTTGTATAATAAATTTCACAGGCATTGTTTTAACATAGTTATTTTCCTGCATATGTACAGCCATTTCTTCAAATTTCAGCGTGGTATTGATTTGCCCGGTAAAGTTCACAAGCCCTAATATGGCTTTGATGAGCGTTGTTTTCCCGGCACCGTTTGACCCGATGATTCCGAGCCTATCCCCCTTGTTTATTTCTATTGGTTCTTTGATATTCAAGGCGGTAATATCTCCGTATTTTACCTGCAATTTCTCAATATTGATCATATTCGTCCCCTTAAAAAGATAAACTCCCCTGAGTTTCCCGAAGCCTTGTGTTTTCAAAACATTACCACAATATAGCAGTATTAGCAATAATTTTCTGGTTTAAAAAGAGAAACTGTCCCAAACTCCGTAGAAATTGAAAGCGACAGCTCCAAATACATTCTGAAAGAATAAAGTTGATAATATGACAACTTTAAAGGGAAGCGTTTTTGGCTTCCCTTAGTTTACGTTTTATGAGGATTGCGTATTAGTTCATCAAATAATTTTGTTCGATTTTTAAGACATAATTTTTTTTTGGACATCCTTCATTATAATATCTAGTGCTTCTTTGTCTAAATAAAATGAGACATCACCACACTTAGGGCAAAGAGTTGATTTTACTTTTCCCCTGTGATTACTTGAAATTCTCTTTTTATATGAGATACCTACCTCATATACCCCTTGTGCTGTAACTTCCAAATCTTCTACTAATTCACAATTACATTTACTACAAATTTTCATTTCAATTATCTCCTTTAAAATAAATAATTTTTGTTAGACATTTTTCTACCATTGTGTCTTTATTAAATTATACCACATACAAATGCGATAAATAAAGTTGTGTGCTAGAGATGGCAACACAATTACTCTGACACCATTCAGACTCTTTTCCAGAAACTGTCCCAAACTCCGTAGAAATTGAAAGCGACAGCTCCAAATAATTCTGATAGAATAAAGTTAACAAGACAATAAACAATCAGAATGACAAAAGGAGTTGCCGCAATGAAAGTGTATCAGCTAAACAACAAATCCGTCAATGGGAGCATAGAAATCAGACGTCGAATTGCTATTTGCTAAAGCACAGAATGGCTTGATGGAACTATCAATATCGCTGGGCCTCGAAGTAATGCGGTTGATGCTTGAAGAAGATGTAACGCAGTTCGCAGGGACAAAAGGAAACACAATATGGATGGGCGTATTGGCTACCGGCACGGCACCGAAAAGGCCACTGTAGTCATGGGCGAAAAGATAATACGGGTAGACCGACCAAGGGTCAGGGCTTTGGATGGAGGCGGCGAACTGCCTTTAGAAACTCTCAGCCGGTTTCAATGTGAAGACCCCTTAAACAAGGCCATTATGTCAAGGCTGCTCGCGGGAGTAAGCACGCAGAAATACATATAGACGGTTGAAGGCGACACCGCCGACACGATATGTACAAGCAAAAACGAGGTTAGCAGGCGGTTCGTCGAAGGTATGGACAGCCTTATTCATGAATTCTTTACACGGACGCTTGACAAGGACTACCCCGTTATAATGCTTGACGGTCTGGAGCTCGGAAAGATGACCATTCTGGCCGCTATGGGCATAGACGGCGACGGCAAAAAGCACGTTTTGGGAATAGCGGAAGGCGTCTCAGAGAACAGCTCCATCGTAAAGGGCTTGCTTGAAGACCTAATTCGTAGAGGACTGGATGCTTCTCTCCCAAGACTCTATGTGCTTGACGGCGGGAAAGCGCTTCATAAGGCGGTTAAGGACACATTTGGCAAAACGGCCTTTATACAGCGCTGCCAAGTGCACAAGAAGCGGAATGTGCTCTCTTATCTGCCTAAATCTGAGCAGGCAAATGTGTCTGTAGCGATGACTATGGCCTACAGAGAATTCGAATATGACGCTGCCAGAGAAAAGCTGTTGAATATTGCAAACAGGCTTGAGCATCGGTATCCAAAAGCAGCTGCAAGCCTTCTTGAGGGCCTAGAGGAAACCCTGACAGTACACAGACTAAAAGTTCCAGGTGCGCTGCGCGAAACGCTCTGTAGCACGAATCCTATGGAATCGGCAAACTCTGCCTGTCGGGGCATCATCCGCAGAGTGTCAAATTACAGGGACGGTGAAATGGCGCTCAGGCACGCGGCTGCCGGCTTCTTAGAAGCGGAGCGTGGCTTCAGAAGAGTCAAAGGATTCCGGCAATTGACTTTCCTCACAGCCATGCTTTCAAATCTGTCAGTTGATAATTTAGAAACAAGAACCGCGTAATTCGTAGCTTTCAGAATGTATTTGGAGCATTTCTTTGCAATCTCAATTTCCACGGAGTTAAGGACACTTTCAAAAATTCGTACAGAAATTTTGGGGAATTAAGCTAAAAACCTGTTAATTCCGTTTGTATTTCCGTTTAGCACAAATCAAATGTGCCAAAACATGAGAAAAACGAATTATGATAAAAATGCTAGAGCGTAAAAAAATCCCTCGCAGGCTTTATTCCCACGAAGGCAAAATGCGGAATTATTTTGTCTTATTTGGTATGCGCAAAAACTAAACAATAAAAATTTTCACCCAGATCAAATCCATCACAAGAAACGAATTCGATTTCTTTAAAGCTCTTAATCAAATCATCTTTCCCAAGGCGATTATCAACCGGAGGTCCCACTGGCGTAGCGCGTTTATGGAATTCGATTACCGCAACCTTTCCAGCGTTGCTCAGAATTCTTTTCACTTCCGAGAGAAAGAGAGATTTATTTTCAATTTCGTGGAGCACAGTGACCAATATCGCAATATCAACTTTGCCGCTGTCGATGTTAAAGTGATCATTTTCAACTTTTACGGTTTCGATATTCGTAATACCCTCTTGTTTTGCCTTGTCGCCAATAAGCGAGAGCATGTCTTCATTAATATCGAGCGCATAGACAGTATTGCTTGTTATTTTCGCCGCCGCGACAGTAAAAATACCGCTACCTGCTCCGATGTCGCTTAAAATATGGTTTTTCTGCAAGCCGATTCTTCTTAAAGTTTCTTCCGGTTTCAGCTCTTCCATTCTGGCGGGATTCTCTAATTTCATCTGTAGTTGATTCATGTGGCACCCCCTGCGCAATTATTAGCTTTCTTTCATCTGAAAATTCTACTTTCTTTTTGTTCCAACATATGACCCCATACCGCCTGATACGTTAACTACCTGATATCCTTGCTTTGCAAGCGCTTTTGTAGTTTTCCCGCTTCTGGCACCGGATTGACACATAATATAGTAAGTTTTTTGTCTGTCAAGATATTTATCAGTTTCACCTAAAAGATCGCCCATTGGGATGTTTACAGCTGACTTAATTGTGCCGCCTGCGTATTCATATGGCTCTCTAATATCTATCAGCTCAATTTCCCCGATAAAGTTGTCCAGATCATTTACATTAACAGCTTCAGTCTCATATTTTTTTAGAAAATCCAACATCTTTAATTTCTCCCAAATCCCTGTAAATCTTTCTATGTATTTATTGTTATTGATGCTTATTATATACAAATATAAAATATTAACAGTGACTAAATCACACGTTAAATATGAGCTCTATATTTCAAGCATTATTTGACAATACCTAAAGCAAGTTTCCACTTAAGGACTCTTAAAACAGATTCATCTATTCTGCTTTCACTTATGGTTCCATCCTCAACGGCTGCAAGGACAGTTGGAATCTGTTGCTCAAAATTAGTAACTACTAAAAGATCATTACCTGCAAGAATTGCTTGTACCGCGGCCTCGTTATCACCTGTATACTCTATAATGGCATCCATACTTAAATCGTCTGTCATAATAACCCCGGTAAAACCCAAATCATTTCTCAAAATTTCATGTACTTTGGGAGACAGGGAGGCCGGTCGATCCTTATCCATACTATTTACAATGTTGTGGGATACTAAAATACTATCTGCGCCAGCTTCGATACCTGCTTCAAAAGGCAGAAAATCACTGGTTACAAATCCGTTATAATCTCTCTCATCAATTGCAATTCCTGTGTGGGTATCCACGTTATTGCCGTATCCCGGAAAATGCTTCAAGGTAATTCCCAGCTTATTTTGCTTCATTACTTCAACAACGGCTTTTACATACGCAGAAGTATCTTCTGCGTCTTTGCCAAACGAACGGCTATATATAAAGTCGTTTGAATTGGTAGACACATCGCAAACCGGAGCCAGATTTACATTAATACCAAGACTTAGCAGCAAATTAGCCTTCTCCAACGTATCGCTGCGGATTAAATCAAAGCCTCCTTCTGCGTATAAATCCATGGGCGAATGAAATGGAACGCCACGAAACGCTTTATATTTACTAATTCTATTAATAGCTCCGCCTTCCTCATCCACCCCAATCAACATTGGGATTACAGATGCGGATTGATAATTCCCTATTAAGTTTTTTATACTTGTCTTATTCTCATTTATAAAGTCATCTCCAAATAGTATATATCCACCTAAACAGTAGTTTTTTATATCCTCTAATGCCTGCTCTTTTCTTAAGCGAACAAAGAACAACTGTCCTATCTTTTCCTCTAAAGTCATCTCATTCAATATTTCTTGCGCTTTTAAATCATTCGTTGTTTCAGTAGTTGGAGCATTGGTAGGGTCTGTTGTTGTGGCGGTGGGTTCAGGTGTAGGGGTAGGTGAAGGGATTACTTCCGGCTCATTTGTTTCAGTGGGAGATATTAGCGGAGTTATATTATCAGTGTTATTTTCATTCTTCAACAAACTGCAAGCTCCAAGTAGCGGTATAGTTGCTAGAAATATAAATGCGAATAAACATTTGCGTACATTCACAATTTCAGTCCTTTCATGCTTACACGATATTTCATTTGTATTATCATTTTGTTATGATATCCAATAATTCCGCGTCTGATAAAAAAGCAAATGCCGCCGAGACAATATTATCTCAGCGGCATTTACTTTTCAACTCAAGTATCATTCTAGCTCATTTTTGATGATATGTAAAGTTTCTTCAGTCAAAGCTTAAAAAGCCTTGAACCCGAAAGCGATTATTAATTTGCTTTACAATTAGAAGAACTAAGATACTGGCGTTGCTTTGTTTGGAGATGATTGAAGCTGAACGGCTGTGTACTGTTTCACTTTTCGTCCCCTATTTCCTTTGAATGTCTCTAATTTTCAAGCTTTTATGTATATCTATTTCCCTTGCAGTAACTTTTCTATCTATCCATATGCACACTACTTGTCTCTGTCGCTGATTATTCGGGTTGATGGTACCACGTCATCCGTTCAACCTGCATATACTGCTTTTAAAATTGTAATAGATATGTTGCCTAAATTGTTTTCCGTTGTGTAGCCGAAGAGAAATGGGTTGTTGTCCTCATCGTTAAGTGTTCCAACAAGCAGAATACCATCATCATCTTTTTCATCTGTGTTAATCGTAAAACCCGCACTCTTTAGCTTCTCATAATACACAGACGCTTCTTTCTGGGTCATTTCGTTCATTGTAACATTCACTGATGAAGGTTGCGTCGTCGTGTCGTTTTCTGCAATTTTATCAGTTCCGTTTAGTTTTTCAATAGAACTGATTGCACTGTTAGGCGCAGGCAGAGTGCTCATGTATTGGCTCGGCCATTCAAGACCAGTACTGCTGCTTTCCATTGCAGAATTATCCGTCGCTTGGTTGTCGGTCTTCTGTTCGCTACTTCCGCAAGCGGAGAAACTCATTGCAATAATCACTAAAAACATAAATAATAATATTCTTCTTCGCATTATTCTTTCTCCTAATTTACAAATATGTGAATAACCTTATCAAGTTTTGCTTCAAGCGTCCCAAGTCTTCTATATCTTGGAAATAATATACAATTATTTAATATTATTTTACCATTTAAACTGTGATATTTCAAGATAAATAAAAAAGACCCCAATGGGAACCTTTCCTATTCATTTTGGTGGAGACGGGGGGAAAGAGTTGCTGCATTTGATTTTTTACATAAACCATTTCAACGAACCATGCTTGAACCAACAAGATATACCTAAAACCAAGACTGCAACTTTTATTTTCGAGTTTAAACGGTTCCTTATTCTTGGCTCTGAATATTCTGAATTCTTTGAGTTATATAGTCCACAATGGAAACTGCATCAGGGTTAATCGACATGCCTCCGCCGCCAATATGACTCTGCATATTTTGTCCATCACCGCCCTGTGAATCCACAGTGTTACTGCTTGGCCTAGTTTGATTTCCTCCATTTATTACTATATTTACATAGGTTACGCCTTAAAGTTACCTTAAACATAGGGCTTGTATTAAGAATTCATGGTTTTTATACAGAACGAAATGAAAATCAACTTATCCAATAGCTTCAACAGATATTGCAATTAAAAAAACCGCTATATCTTTCGATACAGCGGTTTTTTTGGTGGAGATGGGGGGAGTTGAACCCCCGTCCGAAAGCACTTAAACAGGAACTTCTCCGGGCGCAGACGGTTATTTCGGCGAACTTAATCGCCTGTTTCCGTTACCTAAGGCAAGCCATCACGCCTTGGGGTCAGGTAGCTTCATTATTCATGGTGCGCTCAAAGCTTTGCGTACTCACGGACGCTGCTAATCGACGCCCTACACCCGAGCCGCAGCGCTCTCGGGGAAGACGAACAGCCTAAGCGGCTGCTAGTTGTAAATTAACGTTGTTCTTTAATTTATAAAAGAGCCCATTTTTTGGATGGTAGGCGCATCCGCCCGCTATTCCTGCCTCCACACCCCCGTCGAAACCGGTACATCCCCATAGGAGCGCCGATTAGGCGCCATTTTGGTTGGTGCAAGACAAATTGTTGCTTGTTTTAAGACGTTTTGAAAATTCGATTGTTCCCGATTAGCATTTAACAGGTTCTGGATAATCCACGCCGAAAGTGTCGACCGTTACGGATTTCATGCGCTGAGTCTGACACGGTTTGTCGTTTCTATCGCAATCGACATCCGCAATTGCGTCAACTATGTCCATGCCCTCGATAACCTTGCCAAAACCGGCATATTGCCCATTGAGGTGAGAAGCTGATTTATGCATAAGGAAGAACTGGCTTCCGGCGGAATTCGGCATATTTGTACGTGCCATTGAGAGAACACCGGGGTCGTGATTAAGCTCGTTTTTAAAACCGTTAGAGCTGAACTCACCCTTGATTGAGTATCCGGGACTGCCCATTCCCGTGCCGTCCAGGTCTCCGCCCTGAAGCATGAAACCGGAAATTACGCGGTGGAAGATTACGCCGTTGTAAAAGCCTTTTTTGATGAGTGAAATGAAGTTATTGACGGTATTCGGAGCGATTTCGGGATATAACTCTGCTTTGATTATGCTGCCGTTTTCCATTTCGATTGTTACTATTGGATTTGCCATATTCTTGTGAATTCCTTTCAAGCACAAACTATATACAAAGCTCGCAAATTGCTATTTGCGTTCCTTGATTGCTCTTTCCATCTCCCTGACAGCACCCCGCGCAGCTTCTGTTTCGCGTTTGTCGTGGAGCTTTTTACCCTGACACAGTCCAATCTCAAGCTTAACTCGGCTGTCCCTGAAATACACAGAAAGCGGAATAAGCGCAAAGCCTTCTTTCTGAGTTTTTTCGGAGAGCTTCATTATTTCACGCTTGTGCATAAGCAACCTGCGTAGACGAACAGGATCGCGGTTGAAGATATTTCCCTTTTCGTAGGGACTGATATGCATTGCGCGGACAAAAATTTCGCCATCCTTGACTATACAGTAGGCGTCCTTGAGGTTGAGAGTCCCCACTCGGATGGACTTTACTTCTGTACCGCTAAGCTCGATGCCCGCTTCAAAGCGTTCAAGAACAAAATAATCGTGAAAAGCCTTTCTGTTCTGCGCCGCAACCTTAACTCCTGTTGCTTTTGGTGGCATTTTTAAAGTCCCTCCTTCCCCAATTGTACTGTAGAGTAATTATAACACAATTGTCAAGTACACAGCCCATAAAACAAGCGCTTTTTCAAGATTTCCTAATGTCCTTTACTCCAAAAGGCGGACAAGAAAACCCGGAATATATATTCTAATCGGTGTTGCAAAAACCAACCGCGCATTGCGGAATGTAAAATCCTCAATTTCGATTGAGCTCCATTGCTCAATCCCATTATCCTCCAACGCTGTTCGAACCATCCCTTGCGCCGAGTCCCCATCGTTTAGTTCACCGTTTTCCGCCTCAAGCACTACAAGTTCAGGCGTTGCTATATGAATTATCACCTCTGCCTCCCGAATATTATGGAATGAAATATTGGTTATTTCCCGAATGCATTGTACTTCAAGTTATGGTTTTATACCAGTTAAAATAACTGGAAATCCGTACTTCGATGTGCTATAATAAATCAGATTATGGCACGTTAACCGGAACTTCCTCAAATTCCGCCAAGCCATCAAAAAGCACCTACATTGATTATACATAATGTTATCTCAAAACGGAGGTCATTTATTACATGGATTACACCGAAACTCTTGTGCACCACATCAATGGCTATACCGGTCTCATCACAAACACAACGCTTGACAGGGTCGCTCTGCAGAACGGCGAGCACACTCTGCGAGAGGTTGTTGAGCATCCCGGTGGCGTGACAATAATTCCGATTGACGAAGAGGGCTACGTTTACTGCGTGCGCCAGTTTCGCTATCCAATGTCGGAGCACCTTTTAGAGGTTCCGGCCGGAAAACTTGAATATGGTGAGGACCCCATGCAGTGCGCAATCCGTGAGCTTTCTGAGGAAACGGGAATAAATGCAAGCGATTATCAAAACCTCGGAAAAATCTATCCTTCTCCCGGATTCTGCCGTGAAATCCTGTACATATATATGGCACGGGGACTAAGTTTCGGCACACAGCATCTTGATCGAAACGAGTTCCTCGATGTTGAGAAAATACATCTGGACGAGCTTGTCAGACTGGTTATGGCAAACGAAATAACAGATGCGAAAACCGTTATTGCGGTACTAAAGGCAAATGCTCTCCTTTCTTTTTAAAGAAACAGAAATTCGAAAGGAATTACTTATATGTCAAAGACAGTTTTAATAGTTGACGACGAAAAATCAATCGTAGATATTCTGAAGTTCAATCTGGAAAAATCAGAGTATAATACAATCTGTGCATATGACGGCCGTGAAGGGCTGAGACTGGCAAAGGAAAAAAACCCCGACCTCATCCTTTTGGATGTTATGATCCCCTACATAGACGGTTTTGAAGTGTGCAAAACTCTTCGGAGTGAAGGGAACAACATTCCTATAATAATGATAACCGCCCGCGAGGAAGAAACTGACAAGGTTTTCGGGCTTGAGTTGGGTGCTGACGATTATATAACTAAGCCCTTTTCAATTCGCGAGCTTTTGGCGCGAGTCAACACGAACATGCGCAGAGTTGCGACAACGGAGCCTCCTCCTGCCGAGGGTATCGGCGAAACAATTAGGTTCAAGGAAATCGTAATCGACTTTGAGCGACACACCGTTTTCAAATGTGGCAAGGCTCTAGAACTGACTTCGCGCGAATACGAGCTTATCAAGTTCCTTGCCACCACTCCCGGAAAGGTCGTTTCCCGCGAGGAGCTTATGACCGGAGTGTGGCAATATGACTATTTCGGCGACCTTCGCGCTGTCGACGTTGCTGTGAGACGCCTTCGTGAAAAGCTTGAGGACAACCCCGCAGAGCCTATATATGTAATGACCAAGCGCGGCGTCGGCTATTACTTCAGTGAGGAATAGCATTTGAATATCCATCTTGAAGTTGCTCGATTTTGCGCGTTGAGCGCTAAATTGTGCGGAGGTTTCGATGAATAAAAGCCTTTATACAAAGCTCGTGCTAATAATGCTGCTGCTGATAATCTCACTGATGGCCGTTGTCGGAGCTTTTCTGATGAGCGAAATACGTTCTTATTATCTTGACGATTTTTATGCGAAGATGAAGACCGTATTTGAGGACCCCGCGATTGTGGAGGATTTAAACTCCGCCGCAACCGGCAGTGATATGGCTGAAATACTGAGATTATATTCCGGTCAGCTTGGAATTGATTCCCGTTCACGCAATTACTATATTCTTAATGGTGAGACAGGTTCCGTGCTGCCCGGCTCAGGCTCCAACACCGATAGCCTTGCAATCACTCAGAACATTCTGACCGCCATCGGCGGAGATGCTGGTTATGCCAGCAATCACAGTGCTTCATATATGGATGTGGCTCTGCCCATATCAGGCAAAGCGGGGAATTATATTGTCTACATCAAGGACAACAAATCCACCGTTTCCAAGTTGAGCTCCGTGCTTTTCGGGATTATCGGACGCGCTCTTCTGATAGGTCTTATAATCTCCGTTCTTCTCAGCCTACTTCTTGCAAAGGCAATGGTCACGCCCATACAGAACCTTACAAAGGCGGCGGAGCGTGTTGCGGCAGGTGATTTCTCACCAAATTTGAATTCTGATGCCAAAGACGAGATTGGTGTTTTGACCCGAACCTTCAATAGGATGGCAGCCCAACTTCAAAAGACACTGGACGACCTAAAAAAATCCGAGGCTATGCGCCGCGAATTTGTCGCCAATGTTTCCCACGAGCTGCGCACCCCCATAACCAGCATCAGAAGCTATGCCGAAACTCTTCAGGATTCGGCTAGCATGCCAAAGGAAACTGAAAAAGAGTTTCTTGGTGTCATAGTAAAAGAAAGTGACCGCATGACTAATATCGTTCAGGATTTGCTTATGCTTTCCCGCTTTGACGCCGGAAGCATAGAGTTTAAATTCGTACGCTTTTCTTTTACAACCTCCATTCACGATGTATATAATGCTATGCTTCTTGATGCCCAGAAGCACAAGCACCGCTTCACAATTGACTTTAAAACACCTGTTCCGGATATTGTCGGCGACGAGGCAAGAATTGAACAGGTTTTGATAAACATGGTTTCAAACGCCATTAAATACACCCGTGATGGCGGCGTCATCGCCATGACCGCCGGCAGAAAAGACGATGTTGTGTGGGTAAGCGTGCGCGACAACGGCATCGGAATTCCTAAGGAGGATGTCAATAAGGTGTTCGACCGTTTCTACCGTGTCGACAAGGCGCGAAGCCGCGAATCCGGCGGCACCGGTCTGGGACTGTCAATCGCACAAGAAATAGTAAACCGTCACAATGGCAGCATCGCACTTACCAGCCGTCAGGGAAAGGGAACGGTTATTACAATGTCGCTTCCCGTGGAGGGTCCGAAGAATGAAGGATAAGGCAAAGCTTATAAATATGGCAAAGAACTGCGTTATTGTTTTGCTTTTTATATCAGCTGTTTTTCTTCTTTTCAAGGCCGTAGTCAACGGACAGGAAAGCGTTTTTGAAAGTTTAAGCAATCTTTTCAGCGGTAATTCCGGCGCGAGCACCTCTAACCTTCCTGACAGCGAAATTTCCGGCAACGCCGCTTTTCCAGTCTTTCTCCTTACTACCACAGAGGACGGTTCTCACTATGCCGTGAAGTACGACAGCCAAAGTAAGGACAAATTAATATCGCAGTTTACCACATATCTGGGAGAGGCTTTAGGTTCTTCCGGTAATTTAAAAGAAATATCTGTAGAACAATGGCAGCAGGCACTTAGCGGCAGCGGTGTGTTTTTCGATTATCTTTATCCGCAGCCGCTTTCTGCGATAGCTTCATGGCTGGGATATGACATCACCGGCGAAGTTTCTTCAAAAACCGCGAGAAGACTGTTTCTGGGCAACGATGACGGAAACATGACTTTGTACTTTATCAGCGAGGGCGACGGTAAAATCTTCAGCTGTGAAACAGCGCGCGACTTTTCCTCCCTTTCGCCAAAAATTGCCGATTGCCCGATAGGAACCGCGAACTTCGCCTTTGAATTAGGCGTAGAATACGCAAATCTTGACCCATATTTCATCTTTTCACACGAGAGTGGGACGCTCAGCGCGGTAACAGTATCAAATCCAGTGCGCGACAACTCTTTTGATAGTTCAAATCTACTCCCCTTTTTCGGAATGAACCAACAAACTGTTTCGGAGTATACCGAAACGGATGGTTCGCAAGTCTATGTTGACGGGGAAAAGACCCTTCGTGTCGAAGCCTCCGGTGCAGTAATCTTCAGCGTTACGGGTAATAATGGTCTATATTTAAGCAGCAATTCCGGCGCTCTTTCGATAATAGACTCTATTTCCTCATGCTACGAAATAGTTAAAAACAGCATCGGACTTACGTCCGGTGATGCTTCTTTAGGCCTTGTTGGCGTTACTAGCGCGGCTTCGCCTTCCTCCTGCAGTGTCAACTTCGGATACTACGTGGACGGATTACCCGTTACATTGCCGCGCGGCGGCTTTGCGGCAAGCTTTGATATTAGCGGAGGCGCTATTATCAGAGCCGAACTTAGCTACCGAAAGTACGTTTCCTCCGGCGGCACCCTTATGGCACTGCCGGAAAAGCAGGCAAGCGTAATTGCGGAAGCAAAAGGTGGAGAGCCTGTCCTCACCTACGAGGATAAATCCGACTCCGTTGACTGCACTTGGATTATCAACTGACTTTGATTGGAGCATTAAGTGGATAAGTCAAAAATTAAAAACTTTATCATCATCCTTCTCGCTTTAGTCAACGTTTTTTTGCTTGTCATTGTTATATCCAGTGCAAGAGAAGCGCGCAAAGCAGATACTTATCGCAAGAAGGCATTGGAAACCGTACTCTCCGAAAACGGAATTACTCTTAATCCTAGCATTGTACTTCCGAATTATACCCCTGCGCAGCTTTCCCTCGCACGCAACATGAGCACCGAGAAAAGAAACATTTCCGAGCTTATAGGGAACTGCACGGTAGAGGATCAGGGCGGCAACAGCTATTTTTATCTGGGCACGGACGGTCAGGCAAAGTTCCGTGGAACAGGCGAATTCGAAATTTCGATGAACGCCGGCGTAATTTCCACAGGCAAAAGTCCTATTGCTACAGCAACGGCTACTCTTAAAAAGCTGAATATCGAATGCAGCGATATTCAGCCTGTTGTAACTGAAGAAGGCTCTACTACCACGGTAACTCTTTGCGGCGCTTGGGACGGAACGGCTATATACAACGAAAGAATTAGTTTTGTTTTCACGTCTAATTATCTCTGGTTAATCAACGGGACCCGGCCTCTTGACACCAAGTATTCCGTCCTGTCCTCCGAAAATTATCCCGACAGCGTAACCATTCTTATGAATTTTTTGGAATTTGTGAACGCTACAGGCTACGTCTGTAGCGAGATAAACGATGTTAATATCCAGTACAAGATGAATTCCGCCATATCCCAAAATTGCACCTTAAAACCTGTCTGGTGTATTGTGACAAACTCAGGCTCACACTATATCGATGCCCAGACTGGCGAAGCCGAAAATATCGAGAGTTCTCCCTGATTTTCAGCATTTCTTTTCTGTTGTATTTTTGTAAACTTTATGTTATAATTTAATGACAATTCATAAAAAGGCACTGTTTTTTGCCTTCATGGGAGAATATTTTTAGTCTATTTCGCGGCTATTATCTCTCACTTCGGGTGTCATACATAATATAAAAGTGTGCGATATTTTCTCGTCACGGGAAGGTGTAATATTTGGATAAATATGTTATTAGAGGCGGCAAGCCTCTTTATGGTGAAGTTGAGATAAGCGGAGCTAAAAACGCCGCTGTTGCAATCATCCCCGCGGCCCTAATGGTCGAAGGAATTTGCAGAATAGAAAATATACCTCAAATCAGCGATACCGATATGCTCCTCACAATTCTCAGCGAAATGGGCGCCAAGGTTCGCGTAATAAATATAAGCACAGTTGAAATCGATTGCACAAGTGTTCGCAAGGACGGCGCACCCTATGATTTAATGCGAAAAATACGCGCTTCATATTACCTTATCGGCGCTATGTTGGGCCGTTTCGGCTCCGCAAAAACCACGATGCCTGGCGGCTGTAATTTTGGCGTACGTCCTATCGATCAGCACATAAAGGGCATGACGGCGCTTGGCGCTCAGATTGAGGTCAAGGGTGGCTTTGTTTATGCCGAGGCACCAAACGGTCTGCTTACCGGCACCAAAATATACCTCGACAAGGTTTCGGTCGGCGCTACCATGAACATCATGATTGCCGCATCGAAGGCTCAGGGTAAAACAACAATCGAAAACGCGGCAAGAGAGCCACACATCGTTGACCTTGCCAACTTCCTGAACTCCATGGGCGCGGATGTGCGCGGTGCCGGTACCGATACAATCAAAGTTTATGGCGTTGAAAAGCTTCACGGCGGCACTTATTCAATAATACCCGACCAGATAGAAGCCGGAACCTATATGGCAGCCGTTGCCGCAACAGGCGGCGAAATCACAATTAAAAACGTCATTCCAAAGCATCTGGACTGCATCAGCGCAAAGCTTCGCGAAATGGGCGTTGAAATAGAAGAGCTCCCCGATTCCGTCGTTGTGCGTCGCACCGGAAAGCTTATACGCGCAAACATAAAGACTCAGCCTTACCCCGGTTTTCCAACCGACATGCAGCCCCAGATCAGCACGGTACTGTGCCTTGCTGAAGGTACAAGCGTTGTGACCGAAAGTGTTTGGGACAATCGCTACAAGTATATTTCCGAACTCAAAAAAATGGGTGCCGAGGTTCAGGTCGACGGCAAGACCGCCGTTATCGAGGGCGTTTCCTTCCTTACTGGCTCGACAGTTGCTGCCTGTGATTTGCGCGCGGGAGCAGCGGTTGTAATCGCCGGACTTTGCGCAAGGGGCGAGACCGTCGTTGAAGAAGTTTCCTACATTGAGCGCGGCTATCAGGATCTTGTCGGCAAGCTGAACAGTCTGGGCGCGGACATCACCTGCATTTCCGAACCGGATGAGTACTCATCCGCAGTAGTATAACAATCGAGGAAACATTCTATGCAAATCTATACAATTTCTAGCGGCTCCGGCGGAAACTGCACCCTTGTTAAAGACGGAGACACGGCTGTTCTTATAGATGCCGGAATCTCCACGAAACGTATCGTAGCATCGCTTAAAGCGCTTGATATGCTGCCCGAGCAGCTAAACGGCATACTTATAACTCACGAACACGGCGACCATGTTTATGGTCTTAATACCTTTATCAAGCACTACGATATACCGATATTTGCCCCCCGTACAGTTGCCAATCATCTCAGTTGGTCAATTGCGGGGGTCGAAGATTATTTGACCTTGCTATTGCCGGGACAGGATTACGACATCCACGGGCTGTCGGTTCTTCCCTTCCACACGCCGCATGACACTCCCGAAAGTGTCGGCTATCGACTGACGGGCAGCAGTGTCTTCGGATTCTGCACGGATTTTGGACACGTAACCGATGAAATTCTTGAGGGTCTGCGGGGAACCGATGCCGCGGTCATCGAGGCAAATCACGACCTTGAAATGCTAAATAGCGGCTCATATCCATTTTACCTAAAACGTAGAATTCTTTCTGACAACGGGCACTTATCCAATGACGCCTGTGGACTTCTCGCTAGGGAGCTTTACAAACATGGCACACGAAAAATGATTTTGGGTCATTTGAGCCGCGAAAACAATCAGCCCTCAATCGCGCGAAGAAGCGTGTTGGACATTCTTTCCGCCGATGGCATCGACACCGAAAACGAGCTTGTTCTCAAGGTCGCACCGGAAAATGATATACTTCAGCTCTCGGTTAAGGACGAAATATTATGCTGAGCATAAACCTGATTTGCGTTGGACGCATGAGAGAAACCCATTACATAAAGGCTTTCGCCGAATATGAAAAGCGGCTGAAACCATACTGCAAGTTTGAGCTTAATGAGCTTCCCGAGGTCAGGTTGCCGCAGGAGCCCTCACAGGCGGAAATTGAGGCAGGTCTTTCAAAAGAGGCTTTTTCAATCGAAAGTCATATACCCTCCGGAGCATACGTTATTGCAATGTGCATTGAGGGCAAGCAACTCTCCAGCAACGCTTTTGCCGAACTGTTCCGGAAATGTGCAAATGAGGGGAAAAGCAGAATTTGTTTTATAGTCGGGTCCTCTTTTGGATTGGACATATTTATAAAAGAGCGCGCAGATTTGTGTTTGTCGATGTCCGTAATGACTTTTCCGCACCATTTGGCAAGGGTTATGCTTGCAGAACAGACTTACAGGGGTATAATGATAAACGAGGGCAGCAAATACCACAAATAGCCTGTAATCTATATCTTTACAGGCCTTCTCAAGGAGAGTACAATATGTCGTTTTTCAATCATAAAAATGATAAAAAGGCCGCTTCGGACGATAGTCTGCAAGCCGCGAATGGTGCCGATAACCCGTCTTGGTACAAGTCCAATCTGGGCCAGGCTTACAAAGATTGGCCGAAAATTGACGGTGAGCCCGAAGAACCGGTTTTTCTCAAGCACTGCACTTCTGTCGACATGGAAGACGATATGTTAATAAATATGCTTTTTGCATACGGAATTCCCGCCGTAAAACTTTATCCCGGAAGCGGTGGCTTTGGAAAAGTCGTTCTCGGCATGAGCGGTGAGGGTGCGGACATTTATGTCCCCGCTTCAGTTCATGACGACGCTGTTTCTCTTCAGGAGGAAGCACCGAATGACTAATTTTATGGAAGAATACCGCCGTTGGATGGACTCTCCCGCATTGTCTGAAAGCGAGTGGAAAGAGCTTGATGACATCTCGGCAGATGAGGAAGAGATTAAGAGTCGATTCTTCGCTCCCCTCGAATTTGGAACCGCCGGACTTCGCGGAATAATGGGCATGGGTCTAAACCGCATGAACAGGCACGTCATTCGGCACGCAACGCAGGCCTTCGCCTCGGTTATTTGCGCCGAGGGCGCCGAGGCTATTAAAAACGGAATTATCATCTGTTATGACTGCCGTGAAAACAGTGAGCTTTTTGCGCGCGCTGCCGCTTCCGTGATGGCGGCAAACGGAATTCCCGTAAGAATATTTGATGAAATGCGTCCCACCCCTGAGCTAAGCTTTGCCATACGTAAATACGGCGCTACCGCCGGTATAAATGTCACCGCGAGCCACAACCCGAAGGAATATAACGGATATAAGGTCTATTGGGCCGATGGGGCGCAGCTTCCGCCAAAACACGCTCAGGCGATTGCTGACGCGATGGTTCATATCGACATTTTCACCGGTATAAAAAGAATGATTTACACTGAAGCGGTGAATGAAGGACTTATCGAAACCCTTGGTGCCGAAACGGACGAGGAGTTCTTGAAAAACGTTCTTTCCCAATCAATTGATCGTGAAGTTGTTTCTCGTGTCGCTGATAGTTTCAAAGTTGTCTACACTCCCTTCCACGGCGCCGGCTATAAACTTGTTCCCGAAGCGCTCCGACGTCTTGGGGTTAAACACATCCTTCCCGTACCTCAGCAAATGATTATTGACGGCACGTTCCCCACTGTAAAAAGTCCAAACCCGGAAGACCCAGCGGGTTTTTATCTTGCCATTGACCTTGCCAAGAGCGAAAACTGCGACCTTATAATCGGTACTGATCCCGATTCTGACAGAGTCGGAATAATGGTTCGCGACGATAATGGCGAGTTTGTTCCGGTTACCGGCAATCAGACCGGCGTCCTCCTTCTGGACTACATTATTACTGCAAGAAGAAAAATCGGCACCCTTCCCGAAAACGCCGCCGCTGTCAAAACCATTGTCACAACGGAAATGGCCCGCGAGGTTGCACTGCAAAACGGCGTCCACATTGATGACACGTTTACCGGCTTCAAATTCATGGCCGAAAAAATTGCTGAATACGAAATTGCCAACAGCTTTAGCTACATCTTGGCTTACGAAGAAAGCTACGGCTACATGATTGGCGACTATGTTCGCGACAAGGATGCGGTTACGGCTTCTATGCTCATCGCCGAGATGGCGGCTTTCTACTTTGAAAAAGGCATGACGCTTTTGCAGGCTATGGACGGTCTTTATGAAAAATACGGCTACTATTCGGAAAAAACGCTTAATCTTGTTATGCCCGGCATTGACGGGCTCGAAAAAATGCAGAATTTGATGGCAAGGCTACGGGAAAATCCTCCCGTTGAAATCTGCAATGTCAAGGTTCTGCGGGAGAGGGACTACGAAAGCGGCAAAATTATCGTCCCCGGTCTCGGTCTTGTTGACAAAACTAATATCGTCGGTTCAAACGTTCTGTACTTTGAGCTTGATGACGACACCGCGTTCATTGTCCGCCCATCAGGCACCGAGCCGAAAATCAAGATTTATATTCTTGTTAGCGGCGAAAGCAAGCGGGATTGCGCCGAAAAAATCGATAAGTACGCTGAATACGCTCAAAACCTTAAGTAATCGTGTTGCCTGTTTTGCTCGTTGAACACCAGTTTGCCTCGTCTTCAATTAGCTGATTCCTCCATTTGAACGCTAAGCCATAATATATCACTCGAAAGCCAAATGTTAATTATCTGTTAACAAGCTATTAACTATTTGCTGTTTTCTATTGACTTATGTCCCCTTCGGTGTTAGTATCATTAAGTTACTTGGAAACGACAATTGTTACCAAGAACGACATCTTAGTTTGGAGGAAAAAACTATGAAAAAGACTTTTACTGTAGTTCTAGCCGCAATGATGCTTATCGCTGCTTTTGCAGGCTGCGGAACAAAGGCTGCTGTGACTAGCACTTCACCTGTTGTATCAGAAGAGCCCGCAACCACCAACCCCGAGACTTCCACCGAGGCTTCTGCTCCTGTTGCTTCTGAAACTCCTGTTGTTGCTCCCTCTGCTTCTCCCGCTGCATAAGCATTGACCCTTTGGCTAAAATCTACGTTAAATAACAAAGCCTAAAAAAAGACGAGCGTATCTTAGATACGCTCGTCTTTTTTTCATGTTCGCCTACTTTGAAGTAGTTGGAGCGGCCGCCGGACTTGCTGATGGCTTCACCGTTGCGGAAACTTTCGGACTTGAAGCTACTGCCGGAGAAGGTATTGCCGAACTTTCAGAAACTACTGGTACATTGGGACTTACAGTCGGCGTCACGACATTCGACTTGCAGCCGCCAAGCATTGCAAGAAGCATTAAAATCATTGTAATAATAGCTGATATTTTTTTCATTTTAACCCCTCCAAAATGAATTCAATGCTATTATGGTCAATTTGTTTATTTTTTATTTCGGTTTTATTAATATTATTGATAGATTGTAGAATGAAGCTGTTCACACAACATTCAGATGGAGGCAGCAATATGAGCTACCACCATCTTAGCACAATCGAGCGAGGACGCATAGAGGAATTATTGACTCTGGGCTACACTAATCGTGCCATTGCAACACGCCTTGGCCGACATCACTCTTGTATAGACAGAGAGTCGGACCGAAACAAAACTGAGACGGGCTATACAGGTGTTTCATCGGAGTCGGCATATCGAACTCGACGAAGCAATTCTAGGCCCAAGGGAAAACAGTCGGACGCTCTGGCTTCAATCATAGAGCAGAAGCTTTTAGCCACATGGTCACCAGAGCAAATTGCCAATACAGAAACTCTCGGAATTGTCAGCTTCAAAACCATCTACAACTGGCTCTATGCCGGCAAACTGCGAGGTGCGGATACACAGCATCTACGCCACAAAGGAAAGCGAAGAAAAGCAGAGAAACGAGGCAAATTTGCTATGGGAACACCAATTTCAGAACGTCCCGAAGAAGTGAAGCACCGTCAAATCTTCGGTCACTGGGAGCTTGATACTATGGTCTCAAGTCGTGGTGAAAGCAAAGGCTGTTTTGCTATGTTTGTAAAACGCAAGAGCCGCTTGTATACAGCACTCAAAATTGGGGACAAAAGCGCAACATCCATGCAGGCGGCAATATCACAGCTTTACCACACGCTTCCCAATGGTGCCTTCAAGACCGGCACAACCGACCTTGGTAAAGAGTTCGCATGTTACAGCAAAGTTGAAACCGAACTGGGCTTACCTCTCTATTTTGCAGATGCATTTTCTTCCTGGCAGCGTGGCAGCAATGAGAACTCCAATGGCTTGCTACGGGAGTTCTATCCAAAGAAAACAGATTTGGCTAAGGTTGATCAGAAGAATCTGTCACACAACCTTTTCCTTATAAACAGCCGACCGAGAAAATGTCTCGGTTGGAAATCCCCAATTCAGGTATTTCTTCACGAAGTGGCGCACTTGACTTGACAATTTATCTTACACATAGAAATAACCTCATTTTCATCAGCACATACCAGACAAGTTCACTGTTTGACCCATGCGCCGCTTGTGTATATGTAAGTGCCCGCACCCTGCGCTGCATAGGCTGTATTAAAAGTGTTACTGTTCTGAAAAACGCTGCCCTCAAGGTAAACGCCTACTCCGATAGTCACCTTTGTGATATTGTTGTTCAGAAACGCTCCATAGTCGATACGTGTTAGGCTCGAAGGCAGAACAATCTCAGTGAGCTTGTTGTCTTTGAAAGCTCTGGCATGTATCCTCGAAAAACTGCCGTCTGATGGAAAAGTTACAGCGGTAATGCCTTTCCCGGTGAATACGTCCTGATATATTACTAATACTGCCGTGCCGTTCAGCGTTTTCGGAATTGAGATTTCGGTTGAGCTGCCGGTGTAGCTTCCAGTTATATAACCCGTCCACACGCCGTTTCCCATTGTGATCTCTGTTGCGGTGAGCACATGAGTCAGATCCCCGCTTGTTCCTGAAAGCAGCCATACCTTACTGCTGTAATCCCATGTAAAGGAAGTGTTTTTCTGTTTTGGAATGGGTATCGCGGAATAAAATCCCTTACCGACAAGAGTCTGCAGAAGGACGGCATCTGTCGTGCCGACGACCTCAAACGGGTTTGGGGACGGCTCGTCGGCATAGTAAAGCTGGGTCGATTCGTTAAGGCCTCCAAGCGCATAGCGGTCGGAGGCGACCCTTGATTTTTCAATATAACCAGTATACACAGGAACTAAAACAGCGGCCAGCACGCCAAGAATGGCTACGACTACTATCAGCTCGATAAGCGTAAACCCGTTTTTGTTCTGCTTCAAATCCAATACAAACTCCTTCTCAGCAATTGCTTCCATGGAATGGCGTATCCCATTGTCTCTAGGAATTCTACTTTCCGGGTTTTCTTCCTTTGGTTGGCATATTCGATGACTTTTAATACGACCTGCTTTTCCAAGTCATCAACGCTTTAATCTGTACACATCAATTATATCATATAGAGTGGCGTGGCGCGTAATAATTATTTTATTAAATCAGCGTTTCCTTAAGCAAAACTCTGCCATGCTTCTCAGAACACACATTATAAATAAATAGAATATCACAAATAACGAGAAAGTCTCACTACCATTACGGCGGTGAACCTGTCAAGTAAAAGTAGACACACAAAAAGTCATCAAAAAGAGGGTGCAGACAAAATCCTGGACCATAATGAAGTCAAAGGAGGCTGTCCAAATGTATTCCAACGAAGATCGGATGAGAGCGGTTCAACTCTATATCCAGCATGATTGTAGCCCATCAGCAGTAATCTGCGAATTAGGTTATCCGTCACGAAACAGGCTTACCGACTGGTATAAAGAATATATAGGAACTGGCACTTTGCGCGGCGACGATATGCGCTATCATTCAAAATATAGCAAAGAACAGCGAAAGCAAGCAATTGAATATTACCTTGAACACGGACGAAGCGTTTCACGTACAATTAGGGCTTTGGGCTATCCTGGAAAAACAGTTTTATGCGAATGGCTCAATGAAGATTTATCAGGAGAGAAACGGCGATGGCATTGTAAAACAAATAGCTATTTGGTAAAATGTACTCCAGCGCAGAAAGAGCAGACTGTATTTTGGCTCTTTTCTAACTCTTTTCCAAGTTTTCTCAGCAAAACCGTTCGAAAGCGTGTCCGCCATGTTCTTTTTTATACTCACATCAATATGTGAATATATATTTTCGGTCATCTTAATATCGGCGTGTCCAAGCCATTCTTGAACGTCCTTAAGTGAAAAACCCATATTTATTAGAAAGCTCGCGCAGCTATGGCGAAGCTCGTGGAATCGAATTCGCGGCAAGTTAAGTTCATCCAAATTTTCGAGATACATAATCAGTAGAAAAAGGGCAGCCATCATCCCCTTTGAGTATGTAGTCATCCAACACATATTTCCTGCCAAACCATTTCCGTTTGGGTTCTTCTATGTTCATCCGCGGTTGTCTTTCTTGCCTTTTTGTGGTATACTTTTAATAGGAATGATATTACGCTTGAATAAGCCTGTCGCGAATAAATTGCTATACTCGCAAAAGAATTATGGCAGGTCATTTTAGTAATAGCGCCTTATTTAGCTAAATTTGCTGTTAAAGCGATCATCGTGAAGAACATTCGACTAATCGTCGAATGGTTTTCCCAAGCACCCCGGTGTCACAAAACACCAGATCAAAACATAGGTCTGGCAACGCCGTTGACTACATTGAGTTATCACCTTCTAGCCCGACTCTTTTCGCAACGGCAGAACCGGCGTTTTTCACATTTTAATGTCATATTCCGCATCCGACATCTGTCCAAAATCGGACAGGCCCACATAAAGGAAGGACGGAGATTGTCATTGCACTCATATTTATCATTATCGGAATTAATATCGTTTATGTCTCGATCAGTACGCTTCGTACAATCCTTGTAATCAAGGGTCGGCGGCTTGTGGCCTCTGGTATCTCTGTGTTTGAGGTCGGAATCTATTTAGTTGGTCTAAGCATTGTCCTGCAGAACCTTGACAGTCCGATAAATATCGCCGCTTACTGTTTGGGCTATGGAGCAGGCGTTTATATCGGAAGTCGAATTGAGCAGGCATTGGCTCTCGGGTATATAAATGTTCAAATCATTGTTGACTCCACAGACAATGATTTGCCCAAAGTTCTACGTAAGAAAGGCTACGGCGTAACTTCGTGGTATGCTGAGGGAAAAGACGGACTGCGTATTGTCCTTCTCGTGTTGGCAAAGCGCAACAACGAGAAGAAACTCATGGAGCTATTAAGTGGAATATGCCCCAGCGCTTTTATCGTCGCATATGAACCTCAAAATTTTGTTGGAGGGTTTTGGTCTAAAAGCATTAAGTAGCCGCTTCAAATAGCTCTTGGCGAACTATTTGCATATGACAGAAAGCTTGGCTTCGTTATTGTTGGACAGCTTGCTGATGAATCTGGAAAAGGCTTTAATCGTATTATTTGGAAAAGATATTGTAATTGGGAACGTTTGAACGGGCCAGAATCCAAAAAAGCCCCGAAAAATCTGTCTCCAACAAGTTCATTATGAAATTGATAAGAATACTATGCAACCTCTGGTAATTCACTGACACAGGTGCGTCCATCGCTACTCGCGGCGGTTTTCGGCTCTACAACGCTTTCGAGCACAGATCTTTACTGGTGGCCTGATCAAATAAACAACGTGGGCGGAAAGTCCGATTATCTGCCATATGAGTCTGCCGGTAACAATTCGTCATGGAGCAACTTGAGCGGATATATTGTTTATTACAATGGCCACTTTTACAAGAGCACCAGTGCAAATTACAATGGCACAAAAGTTACAGTAACATCCGTCGCAATGGACAACACAAAATTTTGAAGCTCTGATGATGTTATTTCGCAGCTGCAAAGCCGCAGGTATACGCTAGTTGGGTAAATTGCGTATTGCCACGCGCCCAGTAATTGCAGCTAAATCATTGACCCGCATCGGTGTAGTTTTGTCTTCTCTTGTTTGTTATCCCATTTTACTTGCCTCCGCGACTGTCGATAACCCTCCCGTCTAAATGCACCCTAAAACAACTGTTAAGCAGGAGGAAATACCGCCTTAGTACTATCTACAGTTCAAGTTTTCGACTTTCGGCGGCATCGACATGATTAAGGAAAACATGCTTAGCAGAGTTCTACATCGCATTTAACAAACAAGCAAGGTACTCTACATTGTAATTTCGTAGAGTGCCTTGCTTGTTTTTGATTATTCCTTTACATCTACCGTCACGCCGGATTTGAACTCTATAATGAATTTAGTCTTTTAGATGGTGACCTTTTTAATCAGCTGCCCAGCCATCTGTTCATCGTATTCGGTATTGGCAGAGGGGTGCTCTCACAGGAATGCACTCATATCGGCTATTCATTTTGCGCTGCTCATCGCGACCTGCATTTTCCGCCTGTGCATAGAGTTTCTTTTCCACGATAAAAAGGAATGTATTTACCGTAAAAAAATGTGCTGCACGTGAGGAAGTAAAGACTGATGCTTTCGAATACATGGACTGTTTTACAACCAAAGCGTATGCACGCGTCTTTGGGCAATTTGAGTCCGGTAGAATATCGTCCGAAGTATGGTGGTCTAAAAACTGCCTAATTCAATATATTTTAGTTGTCCATATCGGTACAAAAGTACTCCCACTTTTCCGCCGCAGGCCAATTTAATAAAATTAACGACATAACAATGCTCAAGAATATCATGATGGGTTTGATTATATCAACTTCTTATTCAGGTATTCCATCACTTATGGCCCTGCTTTGCAATTTTCGACAAATAACCGGTTGCTGCGAACCCCAAAATGCTCGGTAACCAAAAGGAAAACAGCCTGTAGCTGAGAACCACCACTACACTGATACCCGCTGGCACTCCCAAACTCGTATAAACAGCTGTCATGCCGGCCTCAAAAACACCTACGCCTCCCGGGATAAAGAAGGAAATAAATTTAATTATATATGCAATACTATAACCCGCAATCAAAGTCATGATATTTATGGTATGCCCCGCAGCGAAAAAAAGAAGATATAGTGAAAGCATATCTAAAGCAATATTTAGACTCGACCCTGCAGCAGGCTTTATCCAACTGTTTTTTCTTAGCAGCATCAAGCCAGAATATAAGTCATCTATCTTATTATGAACCGCTGATGTTTTATCCGGACGTTTAAAGAATCGCGTAAAAATATTCACGGTCCATAAAGCCAGCCGTTCAACATTCTTACGGTCACGAACGCCAAAAAAGGCAACTAGCAGTCCCAATATCCAAATAACAAATATAGTGATATAGAGTATAATCTGAGAAGATGTAAGAATATGTATAAACAATAAGTATAACAGCCCGATCCCGGCCAAAACAATCAAGAGGACAGTGTTATAAACATCCGGCAGGAACCCAGTCAATGGCGAAACTTCAATGGTTTCTTCACTTTTTGAAATCCAGTAGTTTGTCGTTGCGGCAGTGCTAATCCAGCCGCCCATTACAAGTCCGATGCTGGACGCGGCAAGCGTAATCAAAACACCTCTGAAAATTGAGAACCCCGGTTTTTGAGTTCCCATTATTATTTTCAGGAGATACCCGCTCCCAAAATAGCTGCAAACCTCGGTTATTATCGCAAGGCAAACCAACCAAACCGACATGGACTGAAGCACCTTTAGCGAATTTTCCAGTGTCGCTATCCTTGGCAAAAATATATAAACAGCTGACCCAAGAAAAATCAAAGCAAGTATATATAGTATTATTCGTTTCCTGTTGGGCGATTTCTTGTCCTGCTCAGCATCTGTTATTGCCTTCATCCCCTCGTGTTACGGAATTTTCAAGTCTAACACAGCGTTCAATCGCTAAACTGTTCCTAAATTTTTTTCTTTAGTGTTGTGAATCGGCCTCAGCTCTTTTAGGTTTTCAAACGCAGACCGTGCAATCCGTCATGCCTTACAACGGCTTATTTCAACTGATCACTATGCTCCGAGACTTCGGATGTTGATACGCTGGTTTTGGTTCCCGAGTTTATCAGTGCCAAGATAATCCAAACAATCAGGGCTACGATTATAATCGCTATGAGGGTAGCAGGCTCGAAGACCGCTGCGTTATCCACTCCGGTGGCAACTCTGGAGAAAATACCTTCAAAAAGTCCCACAAAAGGCTGGGTGATATAATAGATTCCATGCACAAAGCCGTTTGTAGCGTTTGCTCCCAACAATTTGAAGATTAGGCGAAATACCAGAATAATCTCAATTATTCCAAAAATCGCTTCCAAAATGCGCTGCAAATAAGGGCTCTCTCGTCTGGTATGGTGAATCTCGGTCCGCTTGTCAGTGTTTTTCATTTATTTGCGCTCCTATCATATTCGATATATTTCATAGTCCAATAATTTAATCCGCGGCTTTATCATATGCAATTATGCCTATTTTCACTTCCACCGAAAATGCACATCTGCAGCTTATTTGCCACTAAGCAGGAACAATGTGCCAGTAGCGACTGCCAATAAGGCAAGTATCGTGTCAATGAGAAGTATCTGTATGCCGAAAACCTGAATGATGCCCGTCAATATGAGCCAGACACCTAGTAAAATCACTCCAATTTTTCGTCCGTTATGGATTTTCGCAACATGCTTGTACATTTGTCTTTTCCCTTCTGCTATTGTCAGGATTTTTGTTAAATCTTGACATCAACTTTAAATGAATTTTCTTCTCCGATTGGTGGAGTTGCTTGCGTAAATCACATCATTCGTATCGCTGCCTTTGACCTTTCTGTGTAATATCTTCTCCGCTACTTAAAGTAAGACAGGCTGTCGATGGCATCGACCTCGGCTGGATATGCAGGGAATAGGTTGTTAACTGTAATGGGTCTTTCTAAAGGCTGCTCAACCTCCGAGAGCTGAGTGCTTTCCAGACCCAACCGTCTCTCAAAAAGCGTAATGTTCAACGTGGTTGGTTCGGCAACCACACTGGTGTAGGTATTATTAGACCCCACTCCAATCGATGTAAAAGTATTAACCGCAAAACAGATAAGTCCAACCCAAAGCACCATTAATCCGAACCCCATTATGACAAAGCTTGGAATATTGACCTGTGCAGATTCAACCTTAGTCAGGTCACGTTTTGATTTGAATACTTCTAATCCTGCTAATGAGGCTTCTGATCCTATAGGAAAAACATTATACCAAGGCATAGCGGTTCTTGCTTTTTGTCTGCTGGAAACTTTAGCGACAGCAGCTGGATGTACAGTGACCGTAGCTGATGACATTTCGGCAACATATAGCCCATTTGCGCTGACCGTGGTCGCACTAGGACATGTCCATGTTTCCGTGGGCTGGAGCAGATTGTCCCAGTTGATATTACCGGAGTCAGCGCTCACAGGATTGACTATATATTTATTATTGGGAATCTTCATGTTGCATATTTCCTTCGGTTTAACCCATCTACTGTGTGTTTATATCCGACCCACATGTCGCTTTCCCTTTTTCTTTATCCATATCATCTAATAAATCTTCTTTATATGAAATCAATTAAAATATAAGGGCTGAAAGCGCAGGATTATTCACTAGGCACCAAATCTGCTAATACGATATATCTGTCCGGAGCAAGGCCAACATAGATGAATGGATAACAGGTGGTTAGTGTCAGAACAGCATGGTCGGTTGGCACAATCACTGTTTTGTCATCTTTATCTACAATCCGCGTACCGCTCACTTCATAGGTGAATGTACCCGCCGATGTTTTAGCAGTAATTTGATCACCT
>Ga0209430_1000580_pt1 | contig 35751 bp, 26 predicted proteins | sample BarGraIncub1133A_FD_184504 | JGI IMG/M metagenome (GOLD analysis project Ga0209430, IMG submission 184504) | Arctic peat soil microbial communities from Barrow, Alaska - Barrow Graham LP Incubations 11-33A (SPAdes) (version 2) | ecosystem: Environmental > Terrestrial > Soil > Wetlands > Peat... | reverse complement strand
TGCTCACCAGCAAGGGAGTAGCAGCGGTTCCAAGAGCTTCACTGGTCGTACTGTTGGGAACAGCAGCCAGTTTTGGACTGCCTACCTGGCCTATTTTTATCATCCTGGGGGTAGATATCTTAATGGATATGGCACGTACTGCTGTAAATGTTATCGGTAACAGTCTTGCTACTGTAGTCATTGCCCGTTGGGAAGGAGAATTCGATGATGAAAAGGCAAAGAATTTCACGACTAAGAAAATTGAATAATTTCACATCTCGTTTAATAAAATATCAAACATGAAAAAACTTGTCCTTGCCCTATTTTTAATCTTCCTGGCTATAAATATATACAGCCAGACCGAAACGGTCTCCATCAAAATTGATCTCAACAAATCAATCGGCAAAATGAACCCCTTCTGGGCCTGGTTCGGTGCCGACGAACCCAACTACGCCACCATGAAAGACGGCAAAAAGCTACTAACAGAACTTGCTGCTTTAAGCCCCGTACCCGTTCATTTCAGAGCACACAATCTCATGAACACCGGTGATGGTGTGGCTGCATTAAAATGGGGTTCATCCAATATGTACACCGAAGACAAGGATGGCAAGCCAGTTTACAGTTGGACCATCGTTGATAAGATCTTCGACACCTATCTCGAACGCAAAATAAAACCTTTGGCTCAGATCGGTTTCATGCCCGAAGCGCTCTCGACGAAACCGCAGCCCTATCAGCATCATTGGGCGCCCGGTGTGCCGTACAAGGAAATCATCACCGGCTGGGCCTATCCGCCTAAAGACTACAACAAATGGGGCGAACTCGTTTATCAATGGGTCCGCCATTGCGTGGAACGCTACGGCCAGGCCGAAGTAGAAAGCTGGTATTGGGAATTGTGGAACGAACCGGACGGATATTACTGGATGGGCACTGTGCCTGAACTATACAAACTCTACGATTATACCGCTTTCAATGTGAAACGCGCTTTGCCAACGGCAAGGATTGGTGGTCCGCACAGCACGGGTGGGGCTTCCAAGTATTTGCGAGCCTTCGTCAATCATTGTCTGAACGATACGAATTATGTGACTGGCAAAATCGGTTCTCCCCTCGATTTTGTAGCTTTTCATGCCAAGGGTTCGCCCAAGGTCATTGACGGCAATGTAAAGATGAGCATCAGCCGGCAGTTGAGGGACGTCAACGATAATATGGCGACGATTGCTTCCATTCCCGGTGTAAAAAACCTGCCTGTCATCATCGGTGAATCCGATCCCGAAGGCTGCGCAGCCTGTGGCATGCACACCAATCCCGAAAATGCCTACCGCAACGGCACCATGTATTCAAGTTACACCGCAGCCTCCATTCCACGCATTTACGACTTGGCTGAACACTATGGCGTGAACCTGATAGGTGCCGTCAACTGGTCGTTCGAATTCGAAAACCAACCTTGGTTCTATGGTTTTCGTGACTTGGCCACCAACGGTGTGGACAAACCGGTGCTCAATGTCTTCCGCATGCTGGGCATGATGCGAGGCAATCGGGTGGAAGTGAGCGGCGATCGGGCCTACGACTTCCTGTCCATGCGCGACCAGAGCGTACGCGGTCCGAAAACGGACGTGAATGCTTTTGCAGCAGCCGATGCGAAGTCGGTTTCCGTTCTTTTATGGAATTACCACGATGAGGACGTGCAGGATGCGGGTTCACCCGTTTCACTCACCATTAAAGGCCTAAAGTCCGGGAAAGCACAATTGACCCACTACCGCATCGATGCCTTGCACAGCAATTCCTACGAAGTTTGGAAAAAGATGGGTTCCCCTCAAAGCCCGACCTTCGAGCAGATTCAAACGTTGGAAAAGTCAGGTAAGTTGGAAATGCTGGACAAGCCTAAGACTATCAAAATCAATGCCGGCCAAACTACAATAACCATGCAATTGCCCAGACAGGCCGTTTCATTCATTCAGATTTCCTACTAATCGCTTATCCAACAAGAGGTTTGTGTCTATATATCAGATATGTACGATTTCCTTGTAGGGGAGCCCCTACAAGCCATTACGATTTTTAGAAGTAAAGTTCTATCCATTCCCTTTCATACGGATGTTATTCAGAAACGTATATTTAGCGCATCATTCAATAACATTTAAAACTACCAGATATGAGCGGAATAGATACCTTGGTGCAATCGAAAGCATTTAAGAAAACAATGGACAAACTGTATGGTTTTGGTGCTTCCGTTGTAGTGCTTGGTGCACTTTTTAAATTACAGCATTGGGCAGGTGCAGATTACATGCTTACTGCTGGTCTGGTTACTGAAGCAGTCATTTTCTTCTTTTATGCGTTCAATTCGGAACCAGAACCGGAACATGTCAATGCTGAAGTCATTGAAAGTCCGCAAGTGCGATTTGACAGCATCACCTCCTTTCAAGCAAACCAACAACCGGCAGCTTTAGGTGGTGAGGGTTTTTTCGCCCTTTCTAATTTTGATAAAATGCTTGCTGAAGCCGAAATCACTCCCCGAATGCTTCAGGAATTGGGTATCGGAATGCGGAAATTGGGCGAAACAGCCTCCACGATGAATTCCATGGGGAATGTTTCCGTTGTCTCCAATCAATACATGAAGACCATCAAATCAGCAGATTTATCCCTAGCCAAACTTTCAAAAACATACGAGGATACCATCTCAAAAGTGACCTCGAAAACCGTATTCAAGTTTAAAAGCATCGCCAACTCTCTATCTGTCATCGAAGATGAGGCCATGACCTATCAGCGGAATATGAAATCCATCAATCGTAGCCTTTCCGATATGAGTACCGTCTATATGTTGCAAAAGCGCGAAGCAGCCGAATACCTGAATGATATGGCTGAAACAGCCGCCGACACCAAAAGGTACCGCGAAGAGATCAAGAAACTCAATGAAAATCTGTCTGCGTTGAATAATGTGTATGGCAATATGTTGAATGCTATGAAGGTAAGTTAACGAAGATATTGAAGAACCCACATGCTTATGGATTTGGTCATCACAGTCTGTGATATCCAATGCCTCATTTCTTAACACGCCATTTCTCCAGCATTCTTCTTGGCTGACAGCAGATTATAAGCCCCCTTCACCACCACTTTCAAGCCCTTGGCATCCATGCCTGCTGGTAGGATTACTTCAACGAAACCCCGTTCGCTGACGCCTTTTTGCACTTCCACCATCCGGTATTCTGTAAAAGCTTTGCCGCCTTCCATCTTCTCTTTTTGATAAACAAATATGTAATTCTTGTCTTCGAAACTGACAATGGCTTCGGAGGGCAGGGCTGTGGCTTTCTGGCCGGAAACTTCGATGATGGCATTCACGTAGGTGCCTGGCAGCAGGTTTTTGCACGTGCCGTTCACCGTGGCATAGACTTTGTAGTTCTTGTCGGCGTTGATGGATTTGGCTGTCTGATAAATGGTTGCCTCGTGTTCCTCGGTTTCGTCGTTAATGAGGAAATGGAGGTGTTGACCGTTTGCCACTTTGTTTGCATCTTTTTCGTATAGGGTGAGTTCCAGAAAGAGTTGGTCGCTGTTGACGAGTTCGAAAAGGATATCGGTGGGCGAAACGGATTTGCCGATGCTCACGTTGACGGTTTTCAGAAAGCCTGAAATGGGCGAAACGACGGAAGCCATGCTAGTAATGTTGTCGGCGGTCAAACTGCTTGCTTGAATGCCGATGAGTCGTAGTTTCTGCTCCATGGCACGCATCTGGGCTTTCAGGATTTTGTATTCGCTGGTGACTTGCTGCATGTTCTTTAGGGAAGTCGCGTCGCTTTTGTATAAGTCCGACTGGCGTTTGAAATCGGCTTCGGCAAATTCGAACTTGCTTTTCGTTTCGAGGTAATTTTGCTGCAGGTCGATGAACGCAGGGTTTTCGATAACGGCTAGGATTTGCCCTTTGCGCACCGATTTGCCCGGCATCAGGTTGGTGCTTTTGATGTAACCACCCATGGGGGCTGAAACCGTAGCCATGCTGTTTGGAGCGACCGCCACCACTCCGTTCACCTGGAGGGTGCCGCTCATGGAACGTAATTCCAGGGAACCCGTTTGGATGTTTGCCAATTTGATCTGGTCGGCACGCATTTCTACGATGTTTTCGGGAATGACTTCGGCGGGAACCGCTAATTCGGCTTTTTTACCACTGTTGCAGGAAATGAGTGCAAGTAAAAGGAATATGCTGTATTTTTTCATCTCATTATTTTTTATTTTGACAGTAAAGTATTCGATGTAACTCGCCAAATAATTGATTATTTGTGGGAGCGATTGCTCATGGGCTCGTTTCATAATTAATAAAGTTGACCGGTGAGGTATTGAAGTTGAATAATGGTTTGATTCAGGCCGTTCAGGGCTTTGAGGTAGTTTTGGCGGATGTCGGTGGCTCTGCCTAGACTCAACACGTAGTCGAAGTAACCGAAGCTTCCGGCTTTGTAGTTCAGCGTGGATTGGTCCACGATCATCAGAGCTTCGGGAACAGCCTGTTGCTCATAATAATCGACACTTACACGGAACTTATCGAATTCCTGCAGCAACTCATCATACTTGCTCGAAAGCGATTTGCTGAAGTTTTCGGAGTTGTTCCGCACGATGGTTTCATTGATGCCGGCAGCCTTGATTCTGGCTATATTCGGAGCAGCCCAAAGAGGAAGGGCGATGCCAGCCTGAATGCCGCTGAACCGGTAGCCGCTGCGGAACGGGTTTCCGCTGGCATCCAAGGTTCCATCAATGGTCTGGTTGAAATAACCGATGGTCAGATCGGGTAGCATTCGACTGCGCTCCAAGCTTTTTTCGGTGTGCGAAACTTCCACTTCCTGTTGGGCCAAACCAAGCGAGGGGTGTTGGCTGAAGGCTTCTGCCGAAGGCGTGAATGGAATTTGTTTCAATATAGTATCAGCGGCAGTTATGGATAAAGAAGTATTCAACAGTGTCTGAAGTTTGCGATTATAGACTGCGATGTCGGCGGAAACCTGCCGGTATTGGTTCTTGATTTCTAGTGCCTGCGAACGGGCGGTCATTTTTTCAAGGGAACCTGTTTCACCAGTCTGGGCGCGCAATTCTGCAGCTTTAAGAAAGCCTTCAAACAACTTGTCCTGCTCCTTCAACAGACTCTTTGAAGCATACAAATAGGCCAATTGCCAATACACTTGCTTCACCTGCGTCGCTGTTTCGAGTTGCGAAACCTTTTGTTGCCACTGGCTGCTCTTGATTCTGGAATCGGCGAGTTTCCGCTGGTTGAGGTATACGGTGGGGAAAGCAAACGACTGCGAAACCGTCAGCCCATTGTCGTTGGAGGCGGAATTGAACTGACCGAATTGTCCTTCGACAGTAGTCTTTCCGATATCGACCGCAGCGCCTTTCAATGCCCGTTCCAGATCAATGGCGTAGTTGGAGGAGCGCACTGTCAGGTTGCTGTCCAAGGCCATTTTGATGGCTTCGTCGCAACTTACGGTCCGTACCTTTTGAGCTTGTAAGGTGGTGAACGATAGCAATATTAAAATAAGTATTATGGGAATCTTGCGCTTCCTTCTGAACGACCGCTGCGAGAAAATCGCATAGAACACCGGAAGAATAATCAGCGTTAATAACGTGGCTGAAATCAATCCGCCTATGACCACCGTCGCCAACGGCTTCTGCACTTCCGCTCCTGCTGAAGTCGATAATGCCATGGGCAGGAAACCCAACGATGCTACCGCAGCCGTCATGATGACCGGCCGCAACCGCGTATGCAGGCCTTTCTTCACCCGTTCCACAATATCCGTTATGCCTTCTCTTTCAAGCCTGTTGAATTCAGCGATCAAGACAATTCCGTTCAGCACCGCCACCCCGAACAAAGCAATGAATCCCACACCGGCTGAAATCGAGAAATCCATACCCCGTATCCACAAGGCCAGGATACCACCGATGGCTGACATGGGCACGGCAGTGTATATTAGAAGTGTCTGTTTCACCGAATGGAATGTGAAATACAACAGGACAAAAATCAACAGCAAAGCCACCGGAACGGCAATTAAAAGCCTGTTTTTGGCCGCTTCCAGGTTCTGGAACTGCCCACCGTACGTCACATAATAACCCGTCGGCAAATGAATTTCCTGATCGATTTTTTTGGTGACCTCCGCAATGACACTCTGCACATCCCGGTTTCGGACGTTGAAGCCCACCGTGATGCGGCGTTTCGTATTCTCGCGTGAAACCTGCGCGGGGCCCGAACGGATGGAGACATCAGCCACCATTTCAATCGGAATTTGACCACCATTTGGCAGCACGATCGATAAATCCTTCACGTCTTCGAGGTTTTTGCGGGCGTCCTTGTCCAGGCGCACCACCAAACCGAAACGCTTTTCCTCGTCGAAAACAACCCCTGCTTGACTACCGGCAAAAGCAGCCCGCAGCACCCGGTTTACGTCATCCACCGAAAGGCCGTATTGCGCCAGTTTATCGCGGTCGTAGGTCACCTGCACCTGGTCCAGGCCGGTCACTTTCTCCACGTTGATGTCTTCTACTCCTTTGACGCTCCTGATAATACGTTCTACCTGGGAAGCATTTGAAGCCAAAGTAGAAAGGTCGTCCCCAAAAATCTTAATCGCAATATCCTGCCTGGAACCCGACGTCAATTCATTGAACCGCATCTGAATGGGCTGCTGAAACTCAAATTTCACACCGGCCAGCGGAATCAAAGCTTCCTCCATTTTGGCGACGAGATCTTCACGGGTTTTGGCAGAAGTCCATTCATCCTTGTCTTTCAACGTAATGATGTAGTCGCCCGTTTCCATGGGAGTTGGGTCGGTCGGAATTTCACCGGCGCCGATCTTGCAAACCGCATGCTTGATTTCAGGGAAGTTTTCCAAAAGTATCTTATTGGCCTTTTCCACTTGCTCGATGGTGTTGCTCAGCGAGCCGCCCTGCAGGGTCATGACGCCTGCCGCCAAATCGCCTTCTTCCAACTGTGGAATGAATTCACCTCCCAAACGGCTGAAAATGAGCAAACTGCCAATAAACAACACCAGCGCAGAAATCGTCACCAACCGCTTCCGCCGTAAGGCAAAATCAATGATCGGCCTAAATCCCTTTTGGATGCCAGCCATCATTTTGTCCGAAATGTTTGGTTTATGCTCCGTCTTTTTACTCAGGAACAAGGCTGAAGCCATCGGCACGTAGGTGAGCGAAAGAATGGCCGCTCCGATCAATGCAAACATAACGACCTGTGCCATTGGCTGGAACATCTTGCCTTCGATACCGACTAAAGCCAATATTGGCAGATATACAATCAAAATAATGACTTGCCCGAACGTTGCTGAACTCATCATCCGTTTGGCCGACTGAAAGACATTTTCATCCATTTGCGACTGGGAAAGTACCTTAACTCCAGGATGGTGCGTCTTGCTTTGTGAAATCCGGTGCACCACGCTTTCCACGATGATCACCGCACCATCCACAATCAGCCCAAAGTCAATGGCACCCAGACTCATCAGGTTGCCCGATACGCCGAACAGGTTCATCATGGAGACGGCAAATAGCATGGCCAGCGGAATCACGGAAGCTACAATCAAACCAGCGCGCATGTTGCCCAGCATCAAAACCAGAATGAAAATCACGATCAACGCGCCTTCCAGCAAGTTGCGGGAAACGGTGCCGATGGCACGTCCTACCAAATCGGAACGGTTCAGGAAGGGCTCAATGACCACGCCTTCGGGCAATGACTTCTGGATTGAAGCGATGCGTGTTTCCACATCGTCGATGACCCGGTGCGCATTGGCCCCTTTCAGCATCATCACCACACCGCCAACGGCTTCGGTCGTATCCACCACGAAAGCGCCGTAGCGGGTGCTGCTGCCGTATTGCACGTTCGCAATGTCACGGATCAACACGGGCATGCCAGATGAATTGCTCTTGACGACGATCTTTTCAATGTCTTCCAACGTTTTCACCAAACCGATGCCACGGATAAAATAGGCATTCGGCTTCTTGTCAATGTACGCGCTTCCAGTGTTTTCATTGTTCTTTTCGAGTGCCGTGAAAATATCATTCAGCGTCAGGCCCATGCTTCGGAGTCGATCCGGATTCACAGCCACTTCGTATTCCTTGACGAAACCACCATAGCTGTTGATGTCGGCCACACCGGGCGTACCCAGCATTTCCCGACGCACGACCCAATCCTGAAGGGTACGGAGTTCCATCGGGTCGAATTTGCTTTCGAAGCCTTTCTGAACGGCTAGTCTGTATTGAAAAATTTCGCCCAGCCCCGATGAAATGGGTGCCAGTTCGATTTTGGCCAAGCCGGACGGAATGCCTTCCTCCGCTTCCTTGAGCCGTTCTCCCAATTGTTGGCGGGCCCAATAGACATCGACATTGTCCTTGAAAACCACAGTGACCACCGACAATCCAAGTCTGGAAATGGATCGTAATTCGATGATATCCGGTATGTTGGCCACTGACACCTCAATAGGTGCCGTAATGAAACTCTCCACCTCCTGCACAGCCAGTGAAGGCGCCAAGGCGATGATTTGAACCTGGTTGTTGGTGATGTCGGGAATTGCGTCGATGGGCAGACGCGACAGGGAATAACTGCCCCAACCGATCAAAGCCAGGACAAACAGCCCGACAATAAATTTATTTTTAACCGAAAAATGGATGATACGCTCTATCATAGTGAATCTCAATTAAGTAAATACGAACGTGAATCCCGAATCGAATAATTTTTCGATTCGGTTCCTGTTGATTTCCAGGTAGGATGTTTTAAAAGAGCGCCAAGGTCAAGGCACTGATTATGAGACATACCGGAGCGTACTTTAGGTACGTGAGGATTGTCGAATAAGCAGTAACGAAGAGATTGGTGCTCTTTTAGAACATCCTAATTAGCTTAATTGAGGTGGTTGCCAGATATCACCGGAACGTTGGGTGACGAAAAGTGTCGGATAATTCGTTTCGTGTTTCCGAACAATGGTACTTACTTGAAAAACAACGAGATCCATCTGACAAACCATGGGCGTTGCGCAGCAATTGCAAGTGCAAAAAGGCGAGCATTCGCTACAGTTGTCGTGGTTGGGTGAGTTCTGTGAAGCAGGTGCATTTTGCGCATGATCCTTTTCCTTCATTTCCGCGCATGGCAATGCCGTCAGCACCAAAATATACAAGGAGAAAAGCAGAGCAATCAGTCTCATCGTTAAAAACGTTAGGCTACAAAAATAAGTTATTTATCGGTTATAGGCGCATTCATCGGCAGAATTTTCTTCCATTGCGTGGCAATCAGCGTAATGGTAATGACCGTAGCAAGAAAGTCACCGGCGGGAGAAGCCAACCAAACACCATGCAAACCCCAGAAATGCGGAAAAATAAATAAGAATGGAATCAGGAACAACAATTGTCTGGACAAACTCAGGATGACAGACAGCCAGGCTTTTCCAACCGACTGGAAAAAGCTGGTGGTTACAATCTGAAATCCAACGAATGGGAACACCAGCAGCACTGTCCGCAGGGCAATCACCGATTGATTGATCAAGTCCTGATCACTGGTGAAAAGCGATGCCAGTTGTCTGGGTATGAACATGGCGATGGCAAAACCGGTCGTCGTAACCAATACCGCGGCAATGGCCGTCAATTTATAAGCTTTGAGTGCCCGATGGTTTTGTTTGGCTCCATAATTGTATCCGACAATGGGTTGCATCCCCATGGTGAGCCCCAGCGTCACCATAATGAATAAGATGGCGACCGCATTCACAATGCCGAACGCTCCGATGGCCATGTCGCTGCGTTCACCACCGCCACCGTATTTGTGCAGGCTCATGTTGATGATCATGGCGACTACGCTGGCGCCCACGTTCATTAGGAAGGGCGACATGCCGATGGACAGGATGTCCCGGATAATGCGTTTCTTCAGCTTGAAATAACCCTGTTGGAAATGGATGAAATGTTTTTTGTTCATAAAGTGGCTGAACACCCAGATGAACCCGCAAAACTGTGCGATAGCTGTTGCAAAAGCTGCTCCGCGAATTCCCCAATGGAAAACAAAGATGAATACGGGTGCCAGGCAAAGATTCACCCCGACGGAAAGCATGCTGCTGTACATCGCTTTCTTAGGATAGCCGGTGGCCCGCATCACGTTGTTCAGTCCGTAGAAATTACTGCTGAACAGGCTGCTTAACAGCACAATCTGCATGAAATCCCTGGCGTAGGGCAGTGTCTTTGCACTCGCTCCGAAAGCAGTCAGGATGTCATCCAGGAAAATCAGGCCAAAGACCATGAGTAGGAACCCGATGATGAAGTTCAGGATCAACGTATTTCCCAGAATGTTTGTGGCATCCTCCATGCGTTTCTGCCCCAGTCGGATGGAAATCATGGCCGAAGCACCGGCACCGATCATGGCACCGAAGGCCATCATCAGGTTCATCATCGGCATGGTAAGCGCCAAACCGGAAATAGCGTACGGACCGACCCCGTTTCCTATGAAAATGCGGTCAATCACGCTATAAAGCGAGGAAACTGTCATGCCGAGAATGGCAGGCAGCGAATAATGCAATAGCAGCTTGCCAACTGGATCGGTTCCAAGTCTGGCGGCTTTATCTTTATCGTTGGTTTGGGAAGGATTGGACGGTTGAATGTTAACCTCCTTTGAATCAAGCTCCTGGGTCATAGGTAGTAAGTGCTGGATAAATATTGAATTCCGGTCGCTGACCCCGCTGTATGCAGCGGGATTCGCATAGAACTTTCCTTGCCGGAATCGAAGACTCCTCGTAGCTTGCGGAGAGGATCTTCAAAACCTCCGCAAAGGTAGTACTATTTATCCAAAAGCAACTTATAAGCATCTATTTCAGCGAAAACTGAATTTTTTGCCAGCAGATTTTGTCCATATCACCAAACATGGCCATCATGCTAGCCATGTTACCCATTCTGCCACCGTCCATACCGCCATGATAATCGCCTCCCATGCCGCGCATCACCACCCTAGGCACATCCGTTGTTTCATCAATCGTCACACCTTTCACCACGAAACCGATATAAAATTGATCTCGAAGGTCTTCCTTCTCCAACTTTTCCTTATAAAAGGTATTGAAAGGAATGGCCAATTCGTAGACGATGCAATCGGAGGAATCCTTTTTGATGGCTACCTTGACCGGGCAACCTTTTACCGGTTGTCTGCCATTTTCCAACAGGAAGCCGGTCAATTTCAGTTCGTTAATGTTCCAAGAAAACCCATCTGCGTTTACAATGCTCACCAGTCTGTTGTTTTTTAGTTTATCTGGAGCCAACGGGTAGGTGATTCCCGTCGTATTTTTCTTTTTTCCGTCCTTGTTGATCCACACTTCCAACCCGTTTTGCCGAATCTGGCGTATGGAGGTCGTATCAGTCACACGAACAATCATATAAATGTTGCGCTCGTCGTTGGCCACATCGAAATTGATGCCGGCTATTTTATTATACCTGGGCAGGGGCGATTTCCATTCCGTGTTCCGTCCATCAACGGTAACGTCGGTTTTGTAAACAGAAGTGTTGTTGCCTGCCAGCGCTTCAAATCCCAGAAAAAAAGGCAGTAATAAAACGAAAGAACGTAATTTCATAGGAATATAATTATTTGATGTTTAAAAACGTGCGAACGGCATCCACATAGCTTTTGCCGATGGGTATTTCCTTGTCACCTAATTGGACTTGCTGATTGTGAATACGTTTAATCCGTTTCACCGGAACGATGTACGAACGGTGTACTCTCAGAAAATCGGTCGAAGGCAGTTTCTCAAGCATGCTCTTGAGGCTCATCAGCGTATAAATGCTTTTGCCGGTATCCACATGGATGCGAATGTAATCGTCGAAACCTTCAATATACTGGATGTCACGGATGGCTATCCGAACGTTCTGATAGTCGGATTTCACAAAAATGGCTTGATCATCCTCCACCACAGGTGTCGTTTCCTTCAGCGCTTTCTGCTCTTTCGCCTTGTTTACAGCTACCATGAAACGACTGAATTCAAAAGGTTTCAGCAGGTAATCGACCGCATCCACATTAAATCCTTCCACCGCATATTTACTGTAAGCCGTCGTGAATATGACCATCGGATTCTTACGATCCAGGGACTTAGCCAACTGAATACCATTGATATCGGGCATCTGAATGTCCAGAAAAACCAAATCCACCTGATTTTTCTTTAAAAATCCCCAGGCGGAAATGGCATCGGTGAAGGTGGTCAGCAATTCTAATCCGGGAACCTGCGCAATGTAGGTTTCCATCAATTCGAGCGCAAGAGGCTCGTCATCAACAGCGATGCATTTCATTTCAATTCGATTTTGAGCAGAACTTCATAGCGCTCCTCGGTGTGGATAATTTTTAGGTCGTAACGGTTTGCATAAAGCAATTCAAGGCGACGTTTGGAGTTGTCAAGTCCAACACCAGCCGATTCCAGGCTTTCTCCAGCATTGGCGTGAATCGCATTCTTAATGGAAAAGTTCAGAATATTACCTTCAAAGTGCATCCGAATGTCAATTTCAGATTCCGTATGCCCACTTACCCCGAATTTGAATGCGTTGTCGATGAATGGAATCAGGATTCTGGGAGCAATGGCGCACGCACTGTAATCGCCCGTCACTTCATAAATGACCTTGGTTTTTTTGCTCAGCCGGAGTTCCTGCAAATCCAGATAATCGCGGATGAACTGCTGTTCCTCTTCAAACGGCACAAAGTCCACTGCTGTGTCGTTCGTGATTTTTCGCATCAGGTTGGAGAGCTTCACCACTGCCGTCGGTGCGGATTCTGATTTCTTCAGCGTCAGTACATAAATGTTGTTCAGCGTGTTGAACAGGAAGTGTGGGTTTATTTGCGCCTTGAGGAAGGAAAGTTCGGATTGCAATGCGGTGGCCAAAACCTGGTCTGCCTTACGAACCGATTTCTGCAATTGCATGAACAGGTAGTAGGCCATACTCAGTGCCCAAGTCATGATGAACAGATAAATAAAGGAGAACTGACGGAAGGAAAAACCTCGGTTGTGGTCGTGAAATCCGGGTCCGTTCATTGCTGATTGTCTTGGTCCACGAGGTCTGTACATGTCTGGCCACCAGCTTCTTTCAAGCCATTGTGAGAATTGATGAAAATATAGGCTCACAAACACGAACAAGAGAGTGAAAAACAGAAAATAGCCCCATTTTTTCGTGTTGAAATATCGGGGCATCAATACAAAAAGGTTGATATAGAAAGCAATGACCAAAAAGATGTTGTTCATCAGGATGGGAATGGGAATCAGGAAGGGCATGGGTAGTTCACCACGTCCACCCGGTCCCATATTACCTGGCCTGAACAGCAAAGGCAAAGAAAAGATTACCAGCCAGATAAACAGGTGAATGAGCACCGTCGGCAATGCTTTAATTTTGCTGTCGGAAGTGCCTTCAGAATCGTGCATGTTTTTTATTTTCATTTTCGGTAAGTTGGACATCCAAAAATACAAAAAGTTCAAGCAGGTACTCCATTCGTTCGGTCATAACCGACTATTTGCCGGTCAAACGCTTCTACAGAGGGTTGGAACCAGTTTTTATCACTAATTTTGCCCCATGCCTGCCACCATTTCCAAGAATATCGGTTATCACCTGCTTGCACTCCTTACCGTATCGGTATGGGGAACGACATTCGTTTCGACCAAGGTGCTGATTGAAAATGGTTTGACGCCCGCTGAAATCATGTTTTTGCGATTTGCAATCGGATATGTTTGCATTTGGGCGTTCACTTATAAACAGCTTTTTGCACACAACCTCAAAGACGAGTTTCTGTTTCTACTTTCAGGCATGACTGCTGGCTCCCTCTATTTCATGGCTGAAAACACTGCTTTACGTTATTCGCTGGCTTCCAATGTTTCGTTACTTGTGTGTACTGCACCTCTTTTCACGGCCATCTTGTTTTTTCTGACCCATCGGAATGAAAAACTGAAGTTTAAACTGGTTTATGGTTCTTTATTGGCATTTTCTGGTGTGGCTTTGGTCATTTACAGCGGAGGTTTCGTACTAAAAATTAATCCGTTGGGCGATTTCCTGGCGTTGATGGCTGCCCTTTCGTGGGCATTTTATAGTCTGATATCCAAAGGCTTGATTAGTAGGTATAGCAGCTTGTTTGTTACACGTAAAGTATTTTTCTACGGTCTATTGACCATTTTGCCCTTTCTGCTAACCCAGCCCGTTCACCCTCCATTAAGTTTGCTGCTGAGACCTGATGTCCTTCTGAATTTGTTGTTTTTAGGCTTGATCGCCTCCATGCTCGGGTATATTCTCTGGAGTTTGGCAACCCGTCGCCTAGGAATTGTGCGCGTAACCACCTATATTTACTTCTGCCCTGTCATCACCCTGATCACTGCCAATTTGTTGTTGCATGAACACATCACTTTCATGGCTATGATTGGTGCCTGCCTCATTGTGGGCGGTGTTTATTTGGCGGAAAAGGGCTTGAATTGGAAATCAATACGTTAATTTGCAAATGTTGAGCGATTGTTTGTATTTGTTGTACCAATCTAACTATCATACACCATGAAAAGTAACAAAATGTTCCTTCTTTCATTATCGGTACTCCTATTATCGGTACTTTCTTGCCAAGATAACAACCTTTCTCCAAAGCATAATCCGTTTGATCAGACTTCGGAAACCGATCCTCTGGTTCGAAACAAAATTGTAGTTATCAGCGATTTGCATTTGGGTGCTGATACTTCGTACTCAGAAAATGTGCGACATCTACCGCGTCTGGCACAGTTCCTTGCCGAAATCCGGGAGTCAGAAACGGTCAAAGAACTGGTCATAGCGGGTGATATGTTGGACGAATGGTACGTTCCGTCCAGAAACGACACCTACGGGGGTAAAACGCAGGAGGAATTCATCCGGAAAATTGCTTCACAAAATAAAATAGTGATTGATGTTCTGAATGGCATCATTCGAGATGGAAAAGTTAAAGTATCCTACACTCCGGGGAATCACGACCTGCTTGTCTTGGAGGCATACGTTTCTGCCATTTTGCCAGGAATCAACCAGGCACGCGATGCAGGAAAATTGGGTTTAGGAACCTATCATCCCGACGGCTATCCTCAAATAGCCATTGAACATGGTCATCGATTTGATTTTTTCTGTTCACCCGATCCATACAGCAATCAGGACATTGCACCAGGTTCCATTTTACCTCCCGGTTATTTTTTCACTCGAATTGCAGTGAATTCCGTCACAAATTATCCGTCAGCAAACGAAATCACACCGGTTCGGCCTGTTACGCTGAATTCCACAGACCAAACCCAAGTGAATGCCTACATCTACTACAACATTTGGAAATATGTACTGACCAGTTACATTCCTGTCAAAGACAACTTTGATGAAAAAATCATCGTGACCAACATTGGACATTTCAGCGATACCTTGCGTGTGAACGATATCATCCCTTTCAATACTGAAAATGGTACGATTGATATGAAACTGTTCAGTGGTGCTTGCAGTCAGCAGGCATGGGAAAGGAGATTGGCCTTTAACAATGTTCCAGTAAAAACGCTGGTCAAAGACGCCATACCTGGAAGTCTTCAAACTGCTTTCCTTGATGAACAGTCAAATACGCAATTTTTTCAAAACGACTCCTCCAAGGTCCGCATAGTAGTCTTTGGGCATACCCATAATCCAATGATCAAATCATACACCAATAAAAAGGCTGAACCCTGTCTGTATGCAAATTCAGGTACCTGGATTGACAAAAAGATTAAGAATGGCGAAACGGTCGATCAGGATTTACAAAATATGGACTTCCTTGTCATGATGCCACAGGCAGCTGATGAGCATATGTTTAAAGTCGAACGTTTCAAATACGAGAAGGGCAAACACATATCCCTTGAAAGTAAATCGATCAAGTTATAATTCGTTTTATAGCTTTTGAAGATAGTGCTCCAGTCTGTCCAACGCTACTTTAATACGCTCGATGGAATTCGCATACGAAAATCGGATGAACCCTTCACCACCCGTTCCGAAATCGATGCCCGGAGTCACGCCGACATGGGCTTTCTCCAATATGTCAAAGGCAAAGGCATACGAATCGTCCGTGAATTTGCGAGCATCGCAAAAGACGTAAAAGGCTCCCTGTGGAGTAGCCGGAATGCCGAATCCCATCTGCTGAAGCCGTGAAACCATGTAATCCCTGCGTTCACAGTAAATGGCGCGCATGGCATCCACATCCTTGCCTGCTTTGGACAAAGCGGCCTTACCTGCTTCCTGTGCCGTGCTGGATGCACAAATGAACAGGTTCTGCTGAATGATCTGCAGCGCCCTGCAGTATTCCTTTGGAGCAATCAGGTAGCCCAACCGCAATCCCGTCATGGCAAACCGTTTGGAGAAACCGTTCAGCACAAAAGCCTTGTCCGTGAATTCCAATATGCTGCGTGCGCGTCCCTCATAGACTAGCCCATGATAGATTTCGTCTGAAATGATGGGGATGCCGAGTTTGGCTAATTCTTCAAAAACGCTATCATCCACCAACCCGCCTGTCGGATTCATGGGCGAATTGACGAATATGGCACGAGTTTCGTCCGTGATTTTTGCCTTAATGTCTTCTATACAATATTGAAAATGGTTTTCGGGTTTGAGTGTCACCAAAACCGGTTTTGCATTTACTGCCAATATGAAATTGCTGTAACAGGCATATCCCGGATTGGACAGGATGACCTCACTACCGGCTTCACACAATGCCATCAAAATCATTAGGATGGCAGGTGAAGAACCGGAAGTCACAACGATGCTTTCCGGATCGACGTTAACCTTGTATTCGTTGTGGTAAAAAACAGCAATGTCTTGCCTTAACGTTGGATCACCCAATGAATGCGTATAATGCGTCTTACCAATATCATAGGCATTTTTAGCCGCTTCAACAACACAAGCTGGCATGTCGAAATCCGGTTCACCCACTTCCAGATGCACTACGTCAATTCCTTGCGCCTGCAATTCATTGGCACGTTCCAATACGTCCATGACAATGAAGGGGGTCATTGCTTCCACATTCGGATTCATTTTTTTGTTTTCTTTTTAAAGATGATCGACGCTTTAATTTTCTCTGCTTCTTTCCGGCTGTCAAAATATCCAATCCTGACCGAGTAGTGACCCTTACTCTTTATAATCAGTGTTTTATCTGGTGATTTTTTATTGATCAAGTCCACCAGAAAATTCGTTTGCTTAAGCTGACTGAAAGTGCCCAAATTGATAGAATACTTCCCTTGCTTGTTGCGGAGAATCAAGGGCTCTCCAAGGTATCTGGGTAATACCAGGCCTTTGTACATTGTATCCGTTGGCTGTGTCAATGGCACAAGGATTGTATTACTGCGTAGGATGGCTGTCGTGTCTTTTGGGGCAAGGATCGTATCGGTACTTACGCTAACTGTTGTATCCTTTGGTACAAAAATGGCTACTGTCCTTACGCTTACCGTCGTGTCCTTTAGTACATTGCTTACGCTGACCGTCGTGTCTTTTCGCATATTAATCGTATCGTTACTTACGATGGCTGTCGTGACTTTTGGTGCGCTGACCGTATCGCTACTTATGCTAGACGTAGTGTCTTTTGGCGCAAAGATCGTATCGCCCCTTACTCTGGATGTTGTATCTTTTGGCGCAATTCTAAATGGTTCACGGATCTTCGTAAGTGTCGAATCCTTGGACGCAACAGGCTGAATCCCAGAGATAACATGTACCTCTTTCATTGCTACAATAGGTATCAGGTTAATAGTCAAACCCTCCACATAATCGCCTTCAGCCAATGCCTTAATTTCAAATTCAACTTTTTCAGGTTCACATTTTACATTCAGGAAACCAAGCTGAATGGAATCGATTTCCATAGTGTATTTATCAGGCGCCAAATCCATGACGTAGAAGTTCCCGTCACTCATAGTACGGACCACCGTTTGAAAATCTTTATCAACCGATTTCAACACCAGTCTCAAACCACCCTGGCCAATGACTTTTCCATCACGTTCAACAAATACAGCCCCTTCGGCGATACCACCTCGATAGAAAGGAATCTCAATCTGCTTGAACTGATTCGGGTCGGCAATATAGGAGAAGTTGTCTTTTATTGGTACTAAGGTTGGATCGGGGATGGCATTGCGATTGACACTCAAATTGTATTTGTAATAACTCTGAAGTTGTGTCAGACGTAGAATACTATCGCGTCCCACTAGCATGTTGGTGGTTCGGTCGAGCTTCACACCACGGTAGGGCAGGAGTTGGTCGCCTGCATTGTAGTGGCCATCGTTGTTGTTATCCACAAATAAAAGGACAGCAGCACCTGCACGGCCGACTTGTTGGCGGTTGCTGGGCACTAGAATTTCGTTAGGAATATCCCAACCAAGACTACCTGTCAACGTTTGTCTAGCTGCGAATTTTTTACCTGAAGTGTATGCAGAAGTGACACTTCGTAGGGTGTTTAAGTCGAGTGTTAAGCCAAACCGTGTATTAAATGAACTAGTTTGGTGGTTGTAAACAACACTAGCATCAATACGGCCAGTTTTAAAAAGGGTGCGTGAAAGATCAAATTCTGTTTCCAGCATCTGTTTATCTCGAACATTATACAAGGTTTGAGCCCTTAAATACATGCCACGAACGTAAACAGGTATGCCGGGTTTGCGAGCAAGGGTGTACGTCACTGTTCCAGTAAGTAAGCCTTGGCCGAAATTTGTGTTATTATCGGATTTGACAAAATTGTCGCGGTAATTAAACCTGAAATCGGCTTTACCAATACGGGCGCTGAAGTCGGTGCGATAAGTGGTCTGGGTGCTGTTGGGGAGAATATAGTGTTCCCCGCCTATCCTAAACCCGGAGCTGAAGCCTTTAATCCTGATTGGCAAATACACATTGGCACTCAGGTTATCGGTCGCTTTGTAAGAGTTGAATATGCTTTCACCGTCAAATCTCGTATAGATGAAATTCATGCTCAGATTGCTGGCGAAGATGACACTACCAGTTAATCTGTAGAAATTTTTAGGTGCCGCATCCAGATTCAACAGATATTGTTTGGCCACCCTGGCTGAAAGGCTTCCATAATAGAGTAAATTGTCTGGATTTAGCGAATTTCCAAGAAATTGCGTTCCGACCGTACCCGTCAACCAATTTGTCAATCCCATGGCAACATTTCCATGTGCAATCCATTGTTCGCCTAGTGAGTCCAATCCATAGTTTTCGGTTTGTCCTGCTTGAATGTTGTAGGAAACAATGCCCTTCGGTAAAAAAGTAAAAGGCACCTGCATTTGTTTGTCGGAAACAATAATTTGACCGGAGGGTGTATATATGCGTAAACTGATTCGGGTGGATCCGTATGAAATGGGCACATTGAAACGGTAATAACCCAGTTCATCTGCACGCTTAAACTCTGTTAGCCGCTCATTGACATAGAGTTCAACTTCGGACTCAGGCTCAGTGGTGCCATCCACGACCGTGGTCTCATACATTTGGCGAGGCTCTATGGGGTCGTTGGTCAGCGCTATACCTTTGATGTTAAGCGGTTGTAGACCAGTGGTGCTGGTTTGACCAGCCATAATGCCAGAAATGAAATCGTTGTCACGAATTGCATACCGCCAACGTAAACCATCGGCTTGTAAGAAATTGTAACCCTGCGTGGAGTGCGATCCGTAAACGGTCCCTTGAAAATCGCCACCAAGCAATTCCATTCCACCTGTAAATGTATAGCCGAGATTCAGCGCATTTGCAGAATAATCGGCGTTGATGGAATAATCGATCATGGTTCCACTGTAAATGGAGCGTTTCCGGTCATAACCTAGCGGAAAATCCAACTTGTTAGTTTCGGTGCCCTCCATTCGTTGACGGGCCTGTTCACGAGCTTTACGTTCCTGTATGGGTAAGGTCTGCGAAGTTTCCAGACTAAGAATCAATTGGTCAATATTTACAGTGAAATTCAAACCAAAGACCTCTTCGAATACTTTTGGAGAAAGATAGAAGTCCAATTCTCCTAAGCGAAAATCTTCTGGTGTGAGTGGATAAGATTTTTTGCCAAGCTGTGCTTGCATTGCGGTAAGGTTGATGATGTAGGGATTTTCAGATGTAATAAAATTTCCTCGAACGGTAAAATTCTTAACATCTGGCTGATAGTTGATTTCCAGCAGGCTGAATAACTCAATGACAGGAAGATAAACCGCATCGTTCTTGCTATCATAAATACTGTTGATATAGTAATTACCAACAGTTTGATGATGGAAGGATAACATGACATCCTCCTGTTGAGCCATCATTTTTCCAGATAGGATTAGTAAGAAAAATGCAATCAATATTGACTTTGGAAATGATCCAAAGAAGAATATTGATGATTGTTTCATCATAGTAATTACCTATGGTTTATATGGGGGATTTGATTATGTTGTGATTGAATCAAATCTGGTATGTTATAAGAGGATCAACAAAAATAAGAGTGAATTCAACCGAAAGCATCTTAATTAATAATAACTGTTTTTTCCAATACTACTTTTGGTGCTTGAATTAAGTCGCTGGATTGCATGTCATTGCGTTTAGTTTCCAGACTGAATTCAAGGGTATATGTACCTTGTCCTACCTTCTCTAACTTTAAATCCATTCTACGTATTACGTCAGAATAAACTGTAGTTGTACTTTGAGTTTCTGCAACAACTTTACCATTAATATCCTTTAATTTGGCAAACATACTGCCCAAAAAAGGGGCATTGCCTACTAATGAAAAATGAGGACGTAATTCCAAAGCTCCAATATTTTGCCGAACATCAAGTTCGTTTATCTTCACTCCCGTTGTAACCTTACCTCGATGATAAAAAACTGCAGTTATCTGCTCAAAGTTAAAGTTGATTTTCGTGCCGATACCATTGGCAACTGTATCGGTTATATCGACAGTCTGTGGCTTAGCCATTACTTTCATTCGAGTGTAATAGAAACCTTCCTTGCGACGTTGACCAGGGATAACCTGAATACGCACGGTGCGTTGTGTACCACCTTTAATTGTAAAGCTACGCGGAAAAGCTCTGATCATCGGGTCAAGAGCATATTTGGCATAGGCTGTAGTATCATTGTAATTCATTACCAAATTACCGTCGGAATCTCCGTCAGGATAACCGAAAGCGAAGGAGATGTTGACTTCGTAGTCTTTATCACTATTGTTACTCACATATACATTGCCTACACCATTATTTTCGTCAACAAAAACAAAAGAAGGTGCTAAAGCAATTTGCGCCCTTAACAAACCTGTGAAACTTAAGAGGAAAACAAGAGACACAAAATATCTAAACTTATTCATAAAGATAATTTTTTGGTTTGCATTGACCGAAAATTGTAATACCGAAGTATTACTTTAGATGTAAGTGCCAAATATACAAAAAATCATAGCAAAAAACGAAATTGGGTAAAAGAATGGCAGTAATCCACCATTCTTTTACCCAATTAAAATCAATTATACGTAGCAGTTAACGTAATCTCTGATTGATAAGTGCCGGCAACTTGTGCATCAACTGGTGATACCGTGCCACCCAAGTCAAGTTGGAATGCATCAGTAGCATAATAAGGTGCAGTAGTTAAAGCATTACTAACTGTAACTTTGTCGCCTTCTGTTGGGTTAGAAATTGGGTGTGGGGTGGTCGACGCTTTGAATAATTGTGCTGTATAAGCTATCAGAAGCGTACTACTTGTCCCAACAAGTGCTGTGGGTAAAGTTGTAAATTCCAATGTTACCTGTGTGTTTGCACCTTTTGAAATGAAAAAGTGACCAGTTGTTTCAGAACCAGTTATTGTACCAGCAGTAACACCATTAATAAAATTTATTGTTTTTGCAACACCAGGAGTTACATTCTTAAAATCAAGAGGAGTACCTGCAGTAACTGCGACTTGAGCTGCAACTGATGCAGTTCCATTAATAGTAGCATCAGCAAACTGTTCTGCAAAAGTGCTTGAAGCAAATCCCATCATAATGCCGATGGCAGCAAAAAATCTCATTTTTGTTTTCATTTTTAAAGTAGTTTAGTTTAAAAGATAGTTAAGTAGTTATAGTATAGGTTAGTAAATTTTCAAAATTTCACAAAGGTGTTTTTTTTTTCGATTTTATCCTCCTTTCTTCGGTAATTATGCGAATTTATAAAATTTGTTAATTATATTCTATTGTCAACTGTATATCCCCCGTATATGTAGTCCCACTAATCTTTGGTCTTTCAATCGTCGTGTAGACCATCAAATAGGCATTTAAAACCTGCGGCGAATCCTTCATATTATCAATTAAGAGACCACTGTTACTCATCGGAAATTGTGCTCTGTCACTAGCGTTTGACTTCTGTGGCTTGTTTTTTCCATCATTTCGAAAGGCTAATACAGCAGTTAACTTGACACCAGATCCAGACGCATTTATTAAATTATCAGAATGTTTTAAAATGGCTAGAACTTGCAGATTCTCAGCACTTGAGATGGTCAACGAATAGGCCCCGTCCAATAACTGTTGGCTTTGGTTCAAATTTGATTGCCAATTGGATTCCGATGTTTCCATATCTGAAACACCCGTTTTAGCTGGAATTTCAATATCAATTTTGAGGAACTGGGCATTTGCGGTCATTGAAAACAAAACCAAAATAAGTGTACACAATACAAATCTCAATTCCACATTTGAAATGGAATGAAATGCATTGTTAGGTCTTATTTGTTTGTCTTGTTTCATCAGTCCTTAATTTATAGCGTATGAAACATGAATACTTATTTTCTCAGTATAGATCCCAGCGGGCGCGTTTATTGGTACTGGACCTAGAGTACCGTAAACAAAAAGATAAACTGTACCTGTCGGAGCAGTATAATTTCCGTGACCTGGAGTTGGCGGTGCTCCAGGCGGTTTTCCAGGTAGTATTCCAGGTGGATCCAAAACTCGCCTTAGAATGGGAATGGTAACAGTTGTGAATCCCGTCGGTACCTCAACAAAACTTGACAATGCACCCGCTTCGCCAGTTGCCCCGATATTCGAATATGCAAACTTGAGGATTAATGGAATTTTGATTCCATCCAAAAAGAGCCCTTCGGGTGGGTCAACAGTTATGGTGATTTCCCGATCCCTCCACCCAGTAATCATCAAGATCGCTGGTTCATCACCAATAATGTTTATGGTGACTGATTGTTCGGGCAGTAAAATGTTTTCCTTTGAATTGAAATTGAGATCACCAGACCCTCCTGATGCATCTATGACGATTCCATCAGTAGCATATAATCCAAAACTGACGCGCTGTCCCATTACAGTATTGGTCAGGAGCAAACTGCTGATTACCAGAAATACAACTGTAAGAGTTCGTTGTCTCATTTTAAATGTATTCAATTTCAAGTGTGAATTCTCCTTCATATTTACCTGGGCGTGCTTTGCTGATGTCAATGATACCACCCAACCAAAAATAATATTGTCCTGAACTACTGATCTTCAATGTTCGTGCGGCCGCATCGATGGGTTCGCTGGCGCCTTGATTGTCACTCGTATATCCATACATTTCATATTTTAAGGACAGACTTCCCTTACCGGCACTGTTTGGGATTTCAACGACTGGTGCGAAACTAATTCTGAAATTCGCATCCGGCCTGCCTTTAACCATCATGACTCCTGCCTGCCCATCCCGTTTGGCGGAAACATTAATTATGCCATTTACAGCCATGCCTGCGTCTATTTCCAGATATTTAATAGTGACCAATTCCATTTCGGCCTTGTCAACAACCGTAGCCGTTGCCTTTATGCTGACCGAAGTCGTCTTCTGCGCAAACATTGACAGAGTTGGCAGCAGGAGCAAAATTGGTACTATGTATCTATATATTCTCATTTATCTAAGTGTCATTATTTCATCAAAATCCCCTTTTTTGTCTCTATCGTTTCACCACTTATGAATCGAAGAAAGTACAAACCAGGTGTGCTGCTCTTTGCATCCCAAAGCACTTCCGAAATACCAGCAGGATATTCACCATCAGCCAGCGTCGCGATTTTCTGTCCCTGAGAAGTGTACACGTCGATGTGTGCCTTTGCTTTTTCAGTCAAACTAAAACGAACGGTGGTCAATTTCTCGAACGGATTCGGGTAGTTCCCCAACAGTTGAGGTTTCGGTGCCATATAATCAATTTCTTTTCCTTTGGAAATCACGATGGTAAAGGGTGGTACCGAGGAGCTGCTTCGTAGCATCGTTGGGTTAGAAAGGTTCTGAACGAGCCTCTGAGGAAGTGGGAGTTTGTTTGCGGAAGCGGAAAGGTCTCTTTTTGAAACACCTCCAAATGTGTAAGATGCGTTTTCAGTCATGGAAATGGACGACTCCGTCTTGTGGTCTTGGATACTAATTTTCCAATCTGAAGGCCAATTTTCCGGAAGTTTCCAATTCAGAGTGTAGTACTGATTTGTACTGGAACTATTGAGTTGTGCATCATAATACAATGGAATGGTGATCGATTCGTCTTTAATCAAGGGTAGATGATTGATTACCAGTGGGCTGACGTATTTCGCTGAACTCAATGAATACAAACCAAGCCATTTATCGCTCATGGATTGCAGTCGATATGCGTCCTTGCGGTCTGGGCCGGTTATGCCATCTGCACTAAAGGAAAGGTAGGAGGTGGTTTGCAAATCCCCAACCGAAAGGGTGATGGGGAGGGAAATGGTCTCATCGATTTGGCTACTTCTTAGGAAAGTACCGATTGTGTCGATTTTTACATCGTTGGTGAATTTCAGTGTCGTCGAATCCGTAACATGTACCCAGAAGGCCTGGAACGGTGGGATTTTCCCACTTCCCAACGTCCCCACGGTTCCGTTCCAGACAAGGTATTCTCCCTCTCCACTATTTGCGGATGGATCCCATATATAAATGGAATTCTCCACATCAGTTTTTGTCCATCCTGAACTTGCATCCCAATTAAGGGTGCTGGCAGTCGGATTCCCGATCAGGTTCCAGCCTTGGTCTAGGGCGTTCAAATCGTAGTAGATGGTATCCGTTGCGGAGGTGTCTTGAGTTGCCGGTTTTGTGGAGTTGGTCAAGCTGAAGTCGTATGTGCCAATTCCGTTATAATTTTCAACCCCGGTAGCAGACATTGTAATCGGTAGTGTATCGCTATAATTGGAACCGCTGGGTTTTCCATTCAATTCCAACTTGCCTGCACCATTGAAAACATAGTGAAAATAACCCATTCCGTCAGCTATGCTTTCGGTAATATTACTTGGCTTTCTCCAGCTCTGCAAAGTCGTTCCAAGATCTGTTTCATCCCACCAGAGCAAGTTAGGTTGCAAGGTCGTAAAGTCAGAATCTGTAAATCCCTGTGTGACCAAAGAATCTTTGAACATGTCCGAGAAAGTTGTTGCAACGGGTGAGGACAACATGCGCCATCCCTTCGTACCTGTCAACTGTCGTTGTACCTCGAGTATCGGAGTGCTCGAACTCAAATTCAAATACCTTGCGTCCGATTCCAGTACAATTTTAGAGCCTGAACCCGTTGTAACCGTTGCTCCTGATTGGAACGTGAGAAGCGGTCCACTTTCCAATGTCAAACTTGCTCCGGCTAGAACCTGCAACTTTCCTATGCTTGCAATACTGATGTCATTGCTTGGGCTGGCGCCACTAATGGACGGATAAAAACTAACAGCAGAAGGTATCCGTATGTCGTCCGTGCTATTAGGTTTTGAGCCTGATGTCCAATTCGACCCTGTAAACCAGTTGTTTGTCGAGCCAAGCCAGGTGACACAATTGAGCTGCCCCAATCCGAAATTGCCAAAACTGGTGAAGTCAGTCGAGTTTGTATAATTCGGAGTTGTTACAAAGTTGTGCGCATTCGTCACACCGTTGCCTTTAATCATTTTTAAATAACTGGTCGGACTCCAATCAGAACTATCCAAGGTTAGGGCGAAGGAATAACTACTGCTACCGGTTTGGGAAAGTTGCCAATACCTTGATTTGAATAGATCAATGTCACTTGGAATGGTTCCCGGTATAGTGTCTTCAATTTGTTCGGCGGTTACAGTGCTAGAATCAGTCAAAGTTGTATAATTCAAGGTCAATGGTCGGTAGTTTCCATCTTTCCCGATGGGGAAGACTCTGGACCCGGCACTGCAAAAGACCAAGGCTAACTTTCCATTCACAAACCTTGCGGCACTGGCATTGGCGATGCTGCCGGAACAACCGACAGTGAGGGTGTTGCTTCCGGTATTCAGTAGGCCATTTGAAAGGGTTAGGACACCATTTACTGTTTGGTTGAAGTTGAGCGTGACGCCACTGGAGTTGTCTAAAGTGAGGTTGCCGAATATTGTCGACGAAGAACCACCTATCGATTGAGCACCCGATCCACTAAAGATGGCAGTGCTATTTATATCAAAACTATGCGTTGTATAATTGGAAGGCAGTGAATTGGTACCGCCAATCCGCAAGGTCGTTGCTGAAGCCAATGTCAGGGTTCCACCGGCGCTTGAGCGATTCATAGTAAAAGTGGATAAGTCCAGTTTGCCTGACTTGACGTTCAGATTTCCAAGCAAACCATTTTTTGAAGCATTAAGAAGGATGGTATTACCAACTCCCGGATCAATTATGACACCACCTGTTCCGGCAAATGCTACCGGAAATTCATTGCCGATGGTTCTACCTGTGCCGTAGTATTGGATGGTCGATGCTGCACCATAAGTCGGTGGTACAGAAACGGTGGCCGTTCCTTCCATCGATAAGATGCCGTTCACTGTCTGAGCTGCGGTGAGTGTTTTTGATCCCGATCCTGATAGGGTAAGATTGTTGAAGATAGCCGTTCCTGTTACTGTCTGAGCAGCACCAGAAAGAATGATGGTGCTTGTTCCAGCTGTAAATGTTCCGGAATTGGCAAAGTTTCCTCCAATTGTATGGGTATAACTACCAGCAGTAACTTTCGCATTAGTATTCATGGTAAATGCACCATTTACAGTTTCATCAATGTTAAAAGTTACTCCACTTGACGTATTATTAAATGTCAGATTATTGAACGTCGATGTTGTTGTTCCTCCGATATATTGTGCTGTAGAACCGCTAAAGGTTAAAGTGTTTCCTGTCGAATTAACCGATATTCCGTTGTTTTCGAAATTTCCATTGATGGGTAATACACTTGCAGGCAACGTTTTCGTACCGCTGCCACTCAAAATAAGGTTCCCGTATCCTTGTAACGTATATAATGCCGCGACCGCTTGATTTGCACCATAATATTCGACTGTACTTGAAGCGTTGATATTATGTGTGCTGTAGTTTGACGGTAATGTGTTTGTGCTGCCAATCAATAAACTTGTGCCGGCTGCCAAGGTAAGGGACCCTCCTGCAGACGAACGATTGATGGTATAACCTGTCAAATCGAACGTTCCCGACTTAATGTTCAGAATCCCAGCCAATGCAGATTTAGTTCCATTGAGTGTTATGGTGTCACCGTCGCCTTGGTCAATGATAATTCCACCTGATCCTGCAAATGTTGCCGGAAACTCCACCCCGATGGTTCTGGATGTGGTTCCCTTGTATTGAATAGTCGAAGATGTCCCCAATGTCGCATAGGTAGATGCATTTGCCGTACCTTCCATTGAAAAGATATTTGTCACTGACGGCCTGGTAGTAAGGGTTTTTGTGCCTGAACCTGCAAGCGTCAGGTTGTAGAAGGAGATAGCCGTAGTTCCATCTATTGTCTGATCTGCACCATTAAGAATAACAGTACCAGTGCCAGTACCATAGGTTACTGCAGCGGTCCCCGCTGTGGTAATATTTCCGGCTATTCCAAGTACACTATTGGGTAGGGTTTTGGTACCACTATTGCTGAGCAACAGATTTCCGTAGCTTTGGTTCGAATTAAGAGTTGCAATAGCTTGTGTAGTTCCGTCATATTCGATTGTACTCCCTGCATCAATGTTATGTGTATTAAAGTTGGTCGGAAGTGTCAATTTTTTTAAGTTTGTTCCTCCTATTCGCAAAGTGGCTCCTGAGTCTACTGTTAGCGATCCTCCTGCACCATTTCGGTTAATCGTAAAAGTGGATAAATCGAATGTGCCTGACTTGACATAAATATTACTTGCAAAGCCTGTTTTGTTTGCGTCTAGCGTTACAGCATAAGGTTCCGTATCAATAATGAGCCCCCCCGAGGCGGTAAATGTTGATCTAAATTCAGAACCGACAAATCTGTTCGCAGTAATTCCATTATACTGGAGCGTAGCAGCTGCTCCATAATTTGGGTATGTGGATGCAGTAGCTGAACCTTCCACAGAGAATATACCGTTTACTGTTGGTCTGTTCGAAAAGGTTTTTATTCCGCTCCCGGCAATAGTAAGATTGTTGAATGTTGTAGTGCCCGTTAGTGTCTGAGCACCTGCTAAACCTAGAACGACTGTACCAGCGCCAGGCGTGAAAGTTCCGTTTTTGGTAAAGGTACCAGTAACGGTCAAAGTATACAAATTGGTAACAAGTCTCGCATTCGCGTTTATTGTCAGAGAGGTGCATGCGGCATCAGCTCCAAGTGTTACAGAATTAGCGCCTGTAGTTGCAATTGTAGCAGCGTCAGTAGCTGTAGGTGCAGCTCCTCCGACCCAGGTGCTTCCCGTTGCCCATGGCCCACCTGCTATAGTACTCTTTATAGTCGCTGCTTCCAACAACGTCACAGTATGCAACAATGCAATCAATAAAACAAACTTATATGTTGTTTCTTGAATTTTGATAATCAGATTTTCGTAAAGGTAGTTCGGTAATTCCTGTTGGTTTTATTGGAATTGGTAAGCCCTTGGTTTTATGCAAGTTCAAGTTCCCTTTCCAATAAAACATTCCAAAAGTATACATATTTTTTTAAATAGTTGCCATTTGTTAATTATTTTCCAACCAAAGTGTGTGTTAATTCGAAAAATAACTTGTAAATGCCTGTAATGCAATATGTTACATGGAAACAAATAAAAATAAAAAACCCCGACAATCAATCTGATTATCAGGGTTTTCCTTCTTTTTGGTGATCCGCCTGGGGCTCGAACCCAGGACCCCAACATTAAAAGTGTTGTGCTCTACCAGCTGAGCTAGCGAATCGAACCTGTTTTGCTTCTAAAAAGCGGATGCAAAGATAGGCTTTACGGGAAAAACAGCAAAATTTCAGAGCGTTATTTTTGAATTTAATTCGGAGCGAGGTTCTATCCGTCAGAAAATGAGGGTTTTTCATGTTGCTGACAGTGTCGGAAACCGACTTTTCAGAACAAATAATTCAAAATAATACCCATATTTACCGCTTGAACCGATGCCAATATTTCCTACCTTTGCACCAAACTACAGCAAACCAGTATGGCAGACGATAAAAAAATCATTTTTTCCATGGTGGGAGTAAGTAAAATCTACCCTCCCCAGAAACAAGTACTCAAAAACATCTACCTTTCATTCTTTTACGGCGCGAAAATTGGCATCATAGGCTTGAACGGCTCCGGTAAATCCACGCTGATGAAAGTCATTGCCGGTCTGGAAAAGGAATTCCAGGGCGAAGTGGTATTCGCACCGGGTTATACGGTCGGTTATCTGGACCAGGATCCTAAGTTGGACGAAACCAAAACCGTTAAGGAAATCGTGATGGAAGGGGTTCAGCCAATTGTCGACATTCTAGCAGAATACGAAGAAATCAATGCTAAATTCGGCCTGCCCGAATACTACGAGGATTCCGACAAGATGGACAAACTCTTTGCCCGTCAGGCTGAATTGCAGGACAAGATCGATGCAACCGATGCTTGGAACCTCGACAACAAGCTGGAACGCGCCATGGACGCCCTGCGCTGCCCCAGCGACGATCAAGCCGTGAATACGCTTTCCGGAGGGGAACGCCGCCGCGTGGCACTGTGCCGCTTATTGCTTCAGCAACCCGACGTACTGCTTCTCGACGAACCAACCAATCACTTGGATGCTGAATCCATCGACTGGCTCGAACAACACCTTCAACAGTATCCTGGTACCGTCATCGCTGTAACCCACGACCGCTACTTCCTCGACAACGTAGCCGGCTGGATCCTCGAACTCGACCGCGGCGAAGGCATTCCATGGAAAGGAAATTATACTTCTTGGTTGGAACAAAAAACCAACCGCATGGCGCAGGAAGAAAAGACCGCCAGCAAGCGTCGCAAAACCCTGGAACGCGAGTTGGAATGGGTACACATGGCTCCAAAAGCCCGTCAGGCAAAGGGTAAAGCCCGCCTGAATTCTTACGACCGTTTGCTGAACGAAGACCAAAAAGAAAAAGAAGACAAGCTGGAACTGTTCATCCCGAATGGTCCCCGTCTCGGAAATAAGGTCATTGAGGCCCACGGCGTTTCAAAAGCCTTCGGAGACAAGCTTCTTTTCGACAACCTCGATTTCACCTTGCCCCCCAACGGTATCGTCGGCATTATCGGTCCGAACGGTGCCGGTAAAACGACTCTGTTCAAGCTCATCATGGGCCTCGAAAAAGCCGATGCCGGAACCTTTGAAGTAGGAGACACCGTCAAACTTGGTTACGTGGATCAGTCGCACGCTGCTATCGACCCCGAAAAAACGGTCTATCAGATTGTTTCCGGGGGAACCGATTATATAAGGGTAGGGGGCCGTGAAATCAGTTCCCGCGCCTATCTGTCCAAGTTCAATTTTGCAGGTGGTGATCAGGAGAAACTGGCCGGCGTGCTTTCAGGCGGAGAAAAAAACCGCTTGCATCTGGCATTGAACCTGAAGTCCGAAGCCAACGTGCTGCTGCTCGACGAACCGACCAACGACATCGACGTGAATACTTTACGTGCACTCGAGGAAGGTCTTGAAAGCTTTGCCGGTTGTGCCGTAGTGATCAGCCACGACCGCTGGTTCCTCAATCGAATCTGCACCCACATTCTAGCGTTCGAAGGCAACTCCGAAGTGTTCTACTTTGAAGGCGGCTACTCCGATTACGAAGAAAATAAACGCATGAGGCTGGGCGATGAGGCACCGAAAAGGGTTCGCTACCGCAAGTTGATTTCATAGCGTTCCAATCTCTGCGTTACTTTCTGGTAGTTTGTCCTCACGTACCTTAAGTACGCTCCGGGAAACTCCCAAAAAGTGCCTTGACCTTGAAACGCTATGAAACCAACTTCTCACGTTATCATCATCATTGAAGACTCCCGTTTCGAAAGAGGCGGGAGTTTTTTTTAATGGAAATAAATAATTCATAAATAAGTCATAGTTTTTAGTATTTTTACCGCCTTAAAAAACACTTCCATGGAACCCATCATCCGCATTAAGAACCTAAACAAGTACTACGGCTCCAAGCACGTACTCAAAAACATCTCCATCGACATCGAGCCAGGTCAGGTTATCGGTTACATTGGCCCGAATGGCGCTGGAAAAAGCACCACGGTAAAAATCCTCGTCGGCTTACTTTCCGATTTCACCGGAGACGTCTTCGTCAAAGGCATCGACATTCGTCAGAACCCGTTAGCCGTCAAATCCCTCATCGGTTTTGTTCCCGAAATGGCTGAACTCTATGATGTGCTCACTCCCAATGAATTCCTATCACTGATGGGCTCTCTGTACGGCCTTTCGCAAGAAGTGGTGGATGAACGCGCCGGCCGCATGCTCGACGCATTCGGCATGGGTGGCAACATGGGCCAACGGATGGACACGTTCAGCAAAGGCATGAAACAGAAAATCCTGATTACTTCCGGTCTGCTGCACAACCCCGAAATTATCATTCTGGACGAACCGCTGAGCGGACTGGATGCCAATAGCGTCATCATTGTCAAGGAATTGATCGACAAAATGGCCAAAAGTGGTAAGACTATTTTCTATTGCAGCCACATGATGGACGTAGTGGAAAAGGTGAGCGACCGCATCATCCTCATCAATGAAGGCACCGTGGTAGCCGACGGCAGTTTCGAGGAACTCCGTCAAAGACAGGATAAGGACAGCCTGGAAGCCATCTTCGCAGGACTTACCGCCACCCAGTCCATGCACGATGCCAGTGATAAATTGATGAATGCCTTTGATTAAATTCAGCCGAAATGAACTTTATAGATAAATTTTTTCTCTGGCTGGTCATGCTGCCAGTAGCAGTGTATCGGAAACTCGGTGTGGACATGTTGCAGTTGAAAGCCGTTCTGATAGCCAAACTGACCATGGACAATCGCCGACCGGCTTCTTTCGGAGGTATGAACCGTAGAGGTAAGGAAAAGAAAGTAATCAGCAAGGCAACACTGGTCACGATGGGTGGTGCCTTGATGATGGGACTGATCATGCTTTATACGTTTGGGGTAGGCGTGGATATGCTCACCAAATTGTCGATGTACATGACCATGTTTCTCTTTATGATCTGCATCACCTTGATTACCGACTTCACTTCCGTGCTCATTGACGTGCGTGACAACCTGATCATTCTGCCCAAGCCGATTTCGGACAGGACCTTTGTAACCGCAAGGCTCTTGCACATCACCATCCGTACGTCCATCGTCGTCGTGCCGATGACGCTTCCCGGTTTAATAACAGCCACTGTGATTCAGGGACCAGCCATCATAATTCCGTTTATCCTGATGATGCTGTTGATGACGCTTTTAGGCATCTTTTTCATCAATGCGATCTACATTCTGATCCTCAAAATCACGACACCGGTCAAATTCCAATCCATTATCGGCTCCATCCAAATAGGCTTCGTGGTTCTGCTCATGGCTTCGTATCAATTGATGCCCAGAATGTTGCAATCCAACGCCTTTACAAATGCCAGCATTTCTGAAATCCCATTCATGCAATTCTATCCGCCCTTTTGGTTTGCGGATGCCTGCATGCTGCTCTCCGGCAATGGTTTTTCTGCAGCATCGATGATGAACCTAGTGCTTTCCATCGTGGTACCCGTATTGTCCATCTGGCTGGTGGTGCGCTTTTTCGCTCCTTCTTTCAATCGGAAACTGGGTATGATTACCGGTGGAACCGCTGAACAAAGTGCTCCGGTAAAACGCATGGAAGGATCGAGGAAAATTTCTTTTCTGGAACGTCTGGCAGGCTGGCTGACCAAACCCGGTGCCGAGTTTGCAGGATTTGTCTTTGCCGGCCGCATGATGGCCCGCAGCAGAGATTTCAAGATGAAAGTCTACCCTTCCATCGGTTATATCATTGTTTTCGGTGTCATGCTTTTTTTTCAGGGCCATTCCTTTTCGGTGTTGCCTGGCACGGCGAAGCTAGCTACTCCATTGCTGCTCATCATCTACATGAGCAGCATGCTTATCAGCGGGGCCTTGTTGCAAATGCCCTATACCGACAAATTCAAGGCCTCTTGGCTTTTCTTTGTAGCACCCATTGAGAAACCTGGACTCGTTATCAGCGGTGCTGTCAAATGCGTGATGGCTTTGTTTTTCGTGCCACTGGCGATGGTCTTGGTCGTGCTTGGATTTGTACTGCAAGGACCGGTTATTTTGCCGAATTTGCTATTGGGTTGCCTAAATGTCTTAGTCATCGGGTCACTCATCGCCTACGTCATGGTCAAAAACCTGCCCTTCAGCGTAGCTCAGGAAGGCGCATCCGGTGGCAACACCTTTATCCGCTCCATGTTGTTGTTGATACTTCCATGTGCCTTTGGACTGGTCCACTATTTCCTGTCCGGGTTTCAGTGGGTGATCCTGCTGTTGTTGCTCATCACCGCCGTCATTCCATGGCTGGTGTTTGATGAAATCAAGAAACGGGATTGGGGGGCATTAAAGAATCAGGGGGACTGATTTATTTCCCGCTTTTTTCCAAACACCACGGTTTTAAACCGCATTGCTCACACAGCGGTTTACGTGCCTGGCAGACATATCGTCCATGCAGGATCAACCAATGGTGGGCGATGGAAAGCAATTCCTCGGGAATGTGCTGCATCAGTATTTTTTCGGTTTCCTCCGGCGATTTGGAATGGATGGTGAGCCCCAGGCGATTGGACACGCGAAAAACGTGCGTATCCACAGGCATCGCGGGTTTGTCGAAGGCGCAGATGAGTGCTACGCTGGCGGTCTTGCGTCCAACACCGGGTAGTGTCAACAGTTCCTCCATTGTTGAAGGGACTTCACCCCCGAAATCGGAAACAACCTTTTTCGCCATTCCAACGATCGCTTTGGCCTTGTTATTCGGATATGAAATGCTCTTAATATAGGTGTAAACCTCATCGGGGGAAGTTGCAGCCATGACTTCAACCGTGGGAAAAGCTTCGAAAAGGGCAGGCGTAGTCATGTTCACCCGTTTGTCGGTACATTGCGCAGAAAGAATCACCGCCACCAGCATTTCATATGGACTCCTGAAATCCAATTCCGACTTCGCTTCAGGCACATTTGCCTGAAACCAAGCAATTATTTTTTTATATCTTTCTTCTGTTTTCATTTCTTTGATGCAATGCCCCACTGAGACTACTAAAAGGCGACTTTGAATTGTTCTAAAAACCGCTGGTCATTTTCTGAGAACATCCGCAAATCCTTTACCTGATATTTCAAGTTCGTGATCCTTTCAATCCCCATTCCCAGTGCAAATCCCGTGTATACCTTGCTATCAATGCCACAATTTTCCAATACCGAAGGATCCACCATGCCGCAACCCAGGATTTCCACCCAGCCGGTATGCTTGCAGAAGGGGCAACCCTTGCCACCGCAGATGTTGCAGGAAATATCCATTTCAGCCGAAGGTTCGGTGAATGGGAAGTAGGAGGGACGCAGGCGGATTTCAGTCTTTTCGCCGAACATTTCACGGGCGAAATAGAGGAGCGTCTGTTTCAGGTCGGCAAAGGAAACATCCTTGTCGATGTACAGCGCTTCTACCTGATGGAAAAAGCAGTGTGCGCGGTAGGAAATGGCTTCGTTGCGGTAAACGCGGCCAGGGCAGATGATGCGGATGGGCGGCTGCGTCTTTTCCATGACGCGGGTTTGCACCGAAGAGGTGTGGGTGCGCAGCAAAATATCGGGCGTCTTCTCGATGAAGAACGTGTCCTGCATGTCACGGGCAGGGTGTTCCAACGGGAAATTCAGGGACTCGAACACATGCCAGTCGTCCTCGATTTCAGGACCTTCGGCTATGGTGAAGCCCAGACGGGCAAAAATGTCTACAATTTCGTTTTTGACAATGGAAAGCGGATGACGGGTGCCCAGACTGATGGGGTAGGCACTGCGGCTATAATCGGCATCGGCATCGGTGTTGCTGGTAGCCTCGAAATGGGCTTTCAGTTCGTTCAGACGTTCCTGGGCCTTGTCTTTCAGTACGTTCAGCTGCTGGCCGACTTCGCGTTTCAACTCATTGGGAACATCTCTGAAATCGTTGAAAAGCAGGCTGATTTCACCTTTTTTGCTCAGGTACTTGATGCGAAGCGCTTCCAGTTCGTCCGCCCCGTTGGCAGACCATGCGCTGACTTCCGCCAGAAGTTGTTGAATCCGTTCAGTCATTGTCGTAAAATACTTTCGTTTTTCAGACCACAAATGTACGTTTTATTTTTATCTTTACAGAACGCAAGGTCGCCAAAATCTACGGACTCATGCTTCATCGTACCGTCAAAAAGTTTATCGAATCACAGAATTTAGTACCTGAAGGTGCTAGGGTCATTGTGGCCCTTAGCGGTGGAGCCGACTCGGTTGCTCTGATGGATATCCTGTATCGGCTAGACTATGCCTGCATTGGCGCCCACGTCAATTTCCACCTTCGCGGGGACGAATCCGACCGTGATGCCGCCTTTTGCCACCAAGTTTGCCGAGACCTCGGCAGTCCATTTTACAAGACCGATTTATACGCTGCCCAGTACGCTGAAGAAGAAGGCATCTCGATCGAAATGGCTGCCCGGGAGCTCCGCTACCGTTGGTTCGAGCAGCTCCGTAAGGAACAAGGAGCTGTG
>Ga0209430_1000579_pt1 | contig 35753 bp, 27 predicted proteins | sample BarGraIncub1133A_FD_184504 | JGI IMG/M metagenome (GOLD analysis project Ga0209430, IMG submission 184504) | Arctic peat soil microbial communities from Barrow, Alaska - Barrow Graham LP Incubations 11-33A (SPAdes) (version 2) | ecosystem: Environmental > Terrestrial > Soil > Wetlands > Peat... | reverse complement strand
AGGGGCCGCCCTTGTGGCCGCCCATGGAAAACATAAAAAATCTTCATTACTCGTGGGCGGCCACAAGGGCGGCCCCTACATTTTCTTTGATTCTGCCCTGGAGAGCTATAAGCCCTCCCTACATCACCAACATTGTCGTACAACAGAACCTTAAAAATTGTAAATTTTTAATTGATCAAAACGGGGGTAGTTTTTGCGCAATGCAACTTTAGCAGCTGCTTCTGTGGTATAAATCCCCAAAGCAACACGGTATTTACCCCTGGCATCAATCATCACCAGATTCTTAAATCCTTCCTTTTTCAGTGACTCTATGGTATTGGCAGCTTCCTGGATAGATGTATAGCTGGAATGTACCAGAAAATAACTGGTCCCTTTATCCTCCTTGACAGGTTGCTCGACTTCAATGATATTTTCAGATTTATTTGCTGTTTTAGTCTGAGGGGATTGTTCTGATGTTTTTTCAACAGGATTATTGATCTCGATACCTCTTGTTACAATTGGCTTTTTAGCGGGCAGTGTTGCTTTGGCGACTGGCTGAACCGTTTCCTGAACGGTAGTTTTAGGGGTTGAATTAACGGCCAGATCAGTGTTTGAGATTCTTGCCATTTCTTTTTCAAAAGCAACATCACTCATTCTGTCTGGCATATCACTGGCCCATATAGAAGCAAATCCTTTATAAATACTGACGCCCATACATTGCCAATTACGGTTGGACCACTGTCCCTTGTTCAGAATGAAATCCTGTGTTCCTTTAGTATTCAGCCACAAACCTGTAAGGTCTTTGGTTGAAATACCCTTTTTGGCTGCAATGACTATTTCATAACCTTTTCCACGAAATCCAATAATTTCAGAAGGCTTGGAAGTCATCAGATCAAGACTTTTCTGCTTTCCATCAAAACAACAGGGAATCCATTTCCCTTTATCTGACCAGCTGTTCAGATTACATCCATGCTCGTCCTTACTATTAAGCCGGATATCATTTAAATGAGTATGGGCTACAAAACTAAGAGATTTTGACAATTGAAGTTCACCCTGACCTTTTTGAGAACGATATTTATTAATGGCATCGAACAGACTGAGCTCACTTTTCTCAATGGCATACTTTTTAGGGGTTACCTTGGGAGCCTTATTCTGGGAAAAAACTGAAGGTGCAGACATAATAATGAAAGCACAGATTGTTAAAATTAGTTTAAACATTATATATCAATATAAATAAAAAAAATCAAAACAAAAAAGGGTATAAAACCCGATTCAATATTGCAGACATAGGGAATTGGCCTACAAATTTAATTATTCTTTTTGAATATTGATCTATCGATTAGCATATTGTTTAACAGTTTATAACAATTAATTATCAAGATTTTAAAAGCTTCAATGCAGTAATGTAAAAAATGTAGGGGCCGCCCTTGTGGCCGCCCATGGGTTATGAAAATTTTTTATTTTTACATGGGCGGCCACAAGGGCGGCCCCTACATTTTCAACAATTCCGTTAAAGTCTTTTGAGCCTCAGCAGGAAATTCATGAGAACCCGGTCCACAAATACAACCTCCCGGACAGGACATCACTTCAATGAAAGGAGCAGGTGCCTGTTTCTTTGAAGCAAATGTCTTCAGCAATCTGAGTTGCTTTTTATCCAATCCATTTACCAGGTATGCCCCTACTTCAACGCCATTGATTTCGTTTAGTGATTTGGCTACTCCCCCACTCATTGCAAAGCCTCGTGCAGATCCGGTTTCGGCATTCACACTTCCATATTCTTCACAATTATCGACTGTAATATTCCATCCATTCAACATGCATCCTAACTCTTCAAATGTCATCACATAATCCACATCCGGATTTCGCATTCCCTCACGCCGCTTGGCTATACAAGGGCCTATAAAGACGATCTTGTGATCCGGATACATCTCCCTGCAAGTCTTTGCAGTAAAAGCCATTGGGGATGGGGTATCGGAAACATACTTCTTCAGATCGGGAGCATGTAACTCTACAGCTTCGGTCCAGGCAGGACAACATGAAGAGGTCATAAATGGCAAGCCTTCAGCTAGCTTGTGTTGAAGCTCTTTATATTCAGCTTTGGCAGTTTCCACAGCTCCTTCGGCTACTTCAACCACTTCATCAAATCCCAATTCCTTCAATGCTCCCTTGATCGATTCAGGTGATGCTTTGTATTGGCCAAAGAGTGCCGGTGCAACTATGGCAATGACTTTATCTGAAGATTTCAAAGCCTGCATCACCTTTAACATCTGAGTGCTTTCCATGATAGATCCAAACGGACAGGCATTGACACATTTTCCACACAATATACATTTTGAAGCATCGATCGTCTCTTTGCCTTTTTCATTCTTACGAATTGCTCCAACGGGACAGGACTCTTCACAGGGTACCGGTAAAAATACAATAGCATGATAGGGACACAGTTTCTGACAGATGCCACAACTGACACATTTCTTAGGGTCGATGACTGCCTGACCATTATCTGAACGTGTTACAGCTTCGCGGGGACAATTCATTTTACACGACTGGGCAATGCATCCTTTGCAAAGATTGGTAACCACATAATTGGCTTTCACACATGAAGTACAGGCTTCTTCAACAACGGTAAGGATTCTTTCTGGCAACATATCGCGATCCATTACTTCATTCGCATAGTCAGCCAGCTTACGCCGTTCATCTTCTTCGGTTTCTACATCAAAACCAAGAATCCCCATCATTTTATATTTCGAAACGGCCCTGACCTTGTGGATACAACAGCGGTCCTGATGTGCCCGTCGGCCTATTTCATAGGGAACCAGATCAATCTCTTCTTCCAGTTTATCCTGTTTAAATAGCTCGGCTATTCTGGTCAGCAGATCACGACGGATGATCATTGTATTATTTACAAATGCCATAATTCTTTATTTCAAAAACATCCAAATTAGTATCCTCATATTAGGTTAGAGACGCAAGATATTGCGTCTCTACACAAACCTAAGATTTCCTTATTAATGAGACGCAATATCTTGCGTCTCATTAATTGAAGATTTTCATTTATTGTAGAGACGCAATATTTTGCGTCTCTACGTAAATTGATCAAACTTCAGAAAAGGAACTATTATTTACCTTCGTATGCTTTGATATATAATTCTTTGATCTCCTCTATCGAAGGATACCTTGGATTAGACCCGGTGCACTGATCATCAAAGGCCAGTTCGGATAAGTTATCCAGATGTGAATAGAATTCAGTTGCCTCGATTCCTGCTTCACGGATCGAACGTGGTATATTCAACTCATCCTTCAACTGCTCAATCCCCTTGATCAATTCCTCTATCAACGCTTCATTGGTATCTCCTTTAAAGCCGCAATAAGTAGCTATTTTAGCATATCTTTCGATAGCAAGGGGATATTTGTATTGTGGGAACGTAGCCTGTTTACGAGGCGTATTGGTGGCATTAAAACGAATGACATCCGAGATCAGCAAGGCATTGGCCAGGCCATGAGGAACATGAAATTCTGAACCAAGTTTGTGAGCCATAGAGTGGCCCACTCCCAGGAAGGCATTGGCAAAAGCAATACCGGCCATCGTTGCAGCATAATGAACCTTTTCTTTTGCCTTCAGGTTCTTGGCACCGTCACGATAAGAAGCAGGTAAATATTTAAAGATCAGCCTTGCTGCTTCCATGGCGTAGGGCGTTGTAAACTCTGTGGCATATACAGAAACCATGGCTTCGAGCGCATGTGTCAATGCATCAACACCCGACCAGGCTGTAAGCTTTGGAGGCATCGTGAGTACGAATTCAGGATCAACAATTGCCATGTTTGGTGTAAGCTGATAATCTGCGATAGGATATTTTATGCCACTCTTTTCATCGGTTACAACAGCAAAAGGTGTTACCTCAGAACCGGTACCTGAAGTTGTAGGAATGGCAACCATGTAAGCCTTGCGACCCAGATTCGGGAATTGGTAGATCCTTTTTCTGATATCCATAAACCTCAGTGCAAGTCCTTCAAATTCGGTATCTGGATATTCATACATCAGCCACATGATCTTTGCTGCATCCATTGCAGAGCCTCCACCAAGAGAAATAATGACATCGGGTTGGAATGCATTCATCGCAGACAAGCCTTTCTTTACATTGGCAAGGGTTGGATCTGGTTCAACTTCATAAAAGATGTTGAAGTCGATATTCATTTTCTGTAATTCACGGGTTACCTTCTCGGTGTAACCTAAATCATAGATCGATTTATCGGTGATGATAAAGGCGCGTTTACGGCCGGCAAGATCTGTCAATGCAACAGGCAAACAACCATATTTAAAATAGATTTTAGGTGGAACCTGTAACCACAACATATTTTCTCTCCTTTCGGCATTGGTTTTGATATTCAACAAATGTTTTACACCTACATTTTCGCTCACCGAGTTTCCTCCCCAGCTACCGCAACCAAGGGTTAGCGATGGATCGAGTTTAAAGTTGTAGATATCGCCAATGGCGCCTTGTGATGCCGGCATGTTAACCAGCAGGCGTCCTGTTTTCAATAAAGAACTGAATGATTCAATCCGTTCAGTGTTTCTCAGATCGGTATAGAGTACTGATGTATGTCCGATGCCACCAAACTGGACCAGCTGGATTGCTTTATATTCGGCATCCTCAAAGTTATCGGCCCGGTACATTGCTAGAATCGGTGAAAGCTTTTCATATGAGAATGGCTCGTCTATACTTATTTTCTCTGCCTCACCAATCAAAACCTTTGTGGTCTTTGGAACACTAAAGCCTGCCATTTCAGCAATCTTAAAAGCAGATTGACCAACGACTTTTGCATTGACATGACCATCTACAATCATCAGTTTTCCGGTCTTTTCCTTCTCGTCTGCATTTAGAAAATAAGCGCCGCTTTCTGCAAATTCCTGTTTCACCACGTCATATACTGCGTCAACAACAATCACGCTCTGTTCAGAAGCACAGATCATTCCGTTGTCGAAAGTCTTGCTCATCAGTATTGAATTCACTGCCATCTTCAGATGTGCGGTTTCATCAATGATGGCTGGGGTGTTTCCTGCGCCAACACCAATAGCGGGGGTACCTGAAGAATAGGCTGCCTTTACCATACCCGGACCACCTGTAGCCAGGATCAGACTGATACTCTTGTGGTGCATCAGGTATTGTGATTTCTCAACTGTGGGCGCTTCAATCCAACCAATGATATCTTTTGGGGCTCCGGCTTCAATGGCAGCATCCAAAAGGATTTTTGCGGCTGCTATCGTACTTTTTGCTGCACGGGGATGTGGTGAAAAGATGATGCCATTTCTGGTTTTCAGACTGATCAGGGCTTTGAAAATAGCTGTAGAGGTTGGATTGGTAGTTGGAATAATACCGGCGATTACACCGATAGGTTCAGCGATCTTGCGAATACCGGCAGAAAGATCCTCTTCGATAATTCCACAAGTCTTCTCGTCCTTGTACTTGTTATAGATGAATTCAGAAGCAAACTGATTCTTGATCACCTTGTCTTCCATGACACCCATGCCTGTTTCGGCAACAGCCATCTTGGCAAGTATGATACGGCTTCCTGCGGCAGCAAAAGCAGCCTTACGGAAGATTTCATCAACCTGCTCCTGACTAAAAGTTCTGTATATTTTTTGAGCATTCTTTACACGCTGGATCAGTTCTTCGAGTTCTTTCAGTTCAGGACTCAGACCCGGCATCACTTCCTGAACGGCAATTTTAACTTTCTCTTCTTTTGTGCCGGCTGCAATACTTTGTATTGGTTGAGCAACATTTTTGGCATTTTCTTTCATATTCGTCTTTTTTTGATTTCAATTAACTTAAAAACTTCCTACACTAACTGAGCAGTTCTAAGCGCTGTGATGATTTTTTCAAGATTTGCTTTTTCGATGAGTTTCCCGTTTACTTCGGCATAAGGAGGTTTTGGGTCTGAAGTCATCTTATCGCATCCCAGACAGACTGATGCCTCAACATAAACCTCATCTTTGAGATCATCCGGCAACTGACTCTTCAGGTTATTCAATTTTGAACCTCCCATCACGTAGCAGTATGTTCCCACGCAAATCTTTACATTTAATTTCTTGACAGTATTCATGATTTTAGTATTAAATAATATATCGTTTCCTGATAGATTCTGTTTCAAAATTCTATTGTTATTCGATTAACAACACAACTTCCCCTTGCCAATTACTGTGCCACAAATTATATTGTTTTGTTTTTATGAGAGTTAGCGAATTTTTTAATAAATGTCTATTTAAAATATGTCATAAGATTGAACACAAAGACTACTTTCCATGTGTTCATAATTAGGACAGTGTTAATTATGTTAACACATTTTGGCCTTCGATAAAATTTCCGGAAAAAAAAATGAAGGAGATTGTTTAAAACCTTAAAACAGATAAAAATTATTCGAAAAAATGAACGTTTTTTTTTGGAATTATTATTCTTTGATCTTTTTTTGATACTGCTTTGATCACTCCCTGATCACTTACAAACCATCTGGAGAATATCAGTAGACACTCCCCCCGTTTTCCGCACCATTACAGCACCTTCTCCACACCTTTTCCGCTTATTATAGCGGAGAACCTGCGGAGAATGTGCGGAGAACGTGCGGAAATGGTGCGGAAAACCCCCTCTGTATACCCTGAGCGTATGGGCTGTTTTAGGTCCTGATCCGGGAGTCATCCTTTCAGGTTCTTTCGTTGATCTTTTTATGAAAGTGTTAGAAACTGTTTAAATTTAGTTTCTGTTTATTCGTTGGACATGCTAAACCCTGCTAACACTGCCTATTTGCATCACGTAGAGACGCAATATTTTGCGTCTCTACAACAGAAAAACCGCTTCCGTCCTTTCTTGAACTCCAATTGGAGAAAATTTAAACAGTTTCTTATATCCTGATTTTCAATTTTTATTTCGTTCAGACAAACTAAACCGTTATTTGACAGGATTATTGCGTTGGCGGAGGGCTGTATGTAAAAAGGTTAAGTCGGATTGATGGATCTTGAAATCATTGAATCCGGCTCCTGTTTTATGCATAAAAACGAGGATCAGATAACACATGCAAACAAAATAAGAGAGAGAAGTTGTCAATGCCGCTCCACTGATTCCAAGAACAGGAATCAGGATGAAACCAACACTCAAAGTCATGACTAATCCGACCGCTGAGCCATACATGCTGTATTTGGGAATGCCGACTCCGCTGAAATAATGGCTAATGATCATGGTAACGGCTGTAAACAACATCCCCGGAGCCAGTATCAATACTACAATCCTTGCTTCCGTAAAACCGGCTCCAAAGAGAAAGAGATAAACACTTTGGGGTAAAAGCACCATGATAAACAGTAAGAAAAAGGTCACAACAGCAACTCCCTTCATCAAGGCAAGGGTGAGATCCTTTGCATAATTCATGTCATTTGTGTTCGACAACCGTGCATAATGAACCGTTGCCGCACCCCGACCAACAATCCAGACACTCTCTGAAACCTGCGTCCCAACACTAAAAACGCCCAAAAGACCCGGACCAAAAAATCGTTCAATGATGTAATAGGATAAACGGTAGTTGAGCATTTGAAAGAACGACCCAAATTGCATAAATGGACTAAATTTCAACATTGTCACCACAACATGTGGCAGTTCTTCAATGTCAGAAAAATGAATCAGCTTTCTAATGGCGAATAAGCTGATCACAAACGAGAAAATGATGCCGGAATAAAATGCATACAAATAAGCGGTAACAGAATGATCTCCTGTAATAAAAACCAGATATAACAAAACTGTCAGGGTAATGATAATTTGTAGTGTACTCAGCAGATTATATATGACAAATCTTTCTTTAGCCAATAAGATCGTCAGGTTAACAGAGGTGACCGTAATAAAAAATGATAACCAGAAAACATCAAAGACATAAAGGAGAGAAATTAATCCGGAAACGGACAACAGGACAGCGCCTGCAGATGAACAAAGAAAGGCCCACAGATATGAGGGAACCAGTAATCGGAAAGCATCAAATCGAGGCAAGAGGTAAACGATAGCCGGGCCTCCTATAAAATTGCTGACTAAATTGATAAACGTGATTCCCAATAGGATCAGACTGATTGCCCCCACTCCTGCTGCGCCAATAAAATGGGCATTGATGACGATAATCGCAAACCCTGCCAAAGCTGTAATCAGTTTTCCTGCTGACGTTCCAATAATTCTTTTAATCATTTCTAATCAGCATATAATTCTTTCAACTGGTTTTCTACAGCAATGCTGCCGAACCAAAGTTCTGCATAATTTTTTATCTTTTCCGCGTCAAAGTTATGTTCTTGTTTAATAAAAGAGAGCATCGTTGAAAATAAGGCATCTTCATCCCGAGGTTTTACTAATCTTCCGTTCCATTCTTTGACTTGTTCACTGATACCACCGGTATCTGTTGCAATGACGGGTATGCCTACTGCAAAAGCTTCATTGATGACCACAGGCATATTTTCATAGTTACTAAAGAGCACCAGAAAAGAGGCAGAACGCATGGCCCGTACAAGAGTTTCCCCCGTAAGCAGTCCTCTGAACTGAACCTGTGGAGATTTAAGTCCCAATTCAACAGCATAACCTTTTAACATTTCAAGATCTTCGCCCTCCCCTACCAGCAGACATTCAAAATCAATCCCGGAATTATTCATTCTGGCCAGTACTCTGAGCAAACCAGAAATATTTTTTGAACGATCTGTAAAACAGGAAACATGAATGAACCTTTTGGGAGACGCTGATTCTTTTTGATCAGATATTTCCACAGGAGTAAAACAGATATCCTCTACTACATTTTGCAACACCAAATGATTGGGGTTAACCATGCCATATGACTGCATCGACTTCCACAGATTATCGGTAACCGTTGAGACCGCCTTTGCTTTTCTGACCACAAGTCGCGTCATTGCTCGTCTTAATTTACCGTTAAAACCACCGTTAAGATAACGTGTCCAATGTTCTGTTATCACATAGGGGGTGTTTTCAACATACCTGATCAGCAATGCAAATACCCCCAAACGGGTCAATACGTTGACATGCAAAAGATCAAATCCTTTCATCTCTTTCCTGACAATCCTGTATCCATTAAGAAGCGCAATCATCCATCTGTATTGATTGATCAGCTTATTGATCAGCAGAGACCCGGTTTGTCCGAGTTTAAAATAATAACGCAGCGTAAATAAATGCGCCTGTCTATCTATTTCAATTTCAGACAGATCTTTTGAAGGGATGATAGCCAATACGGCAACATCTGCAAAATGAGAAGCCACTTCTGCGTGTCGTTCTATGAAAAGACCCGGCATGGGATCTGTTTTCGAAGGATACCAGCGAGGCAGAAAAAGAATCTTTAAACGTTGAGGTGCTATTTTACTTTTCATTTTAACAGTGCCGTGATGTAAAGATACTCCAATTTGAAAAACAACAGGATTGAACAAATATATATGGATTGTGCAAAGTTATTGACAATCATGTCTACCTAATCAAATATAGTGTTTAAAATTTTGAAGCCTTTAAAAATTGAGATAATAAAAATACTTTCATTGTTATTCAAATAACAATGAAAGTATTTTTATTACCTTTGCACCGGATTAGATGGGACGGCATGAAGGAGAAAAAGGAAAAGAATAGTGGCAAAGCTTATCAATATTTAAACTCGGTTTTAGATACACTCACACTAGGAGTTTTCACTGCAGATGCCGGAGGGACAATACTTTCACTCAATCAGGCTGCAACCAGGTTAATGAATATCCCCAAAGAATTTGCCCTGGGAAAACACATTTCAGAATTTATTCCAAACTGGGATAATATCCGTGATCAGATTGCAAAAGGCCATAAATACCTTGATGAAGAGACAATCATTCACATCGGTCCCCGCAAAGAAACGTTTAGTTTGAATGCATACATCACCCTTGACGAAGAAGGTTCTATCAATGGAATTGTATTCAGCTTCCGGGAGATGCAACGGGTTTATAAACTGGTGAACAAGTACACCGGAATGAATGCCCGTTATACTTTTGAAGATATCATTGGTGAAAGCGATCAGATCCATAGAGTTATCGACTATGTCAAAACTGTTTCAGACAGTCCGTCAACAGTATTGATTCAGGCAGACAGCGGAACAGGAAAAGAGCTGTTTGCACAAGCAATTCACAATTACAGTAACCGCAACGACAATGGCTTTGTTGCTGTCAATTGTGGTGCCATACCTGCTCCCCTAATAGAGAGTGAACTCTTTGGGTACGATGATGGTGCTTTCACCGGTGCCCGTAAAGGTGGCCGCATGGGTAAATTTGAACTTGCCAATGGAGGCACACTATTCCTTGATGAAATCGGTGAGATGCCTGTTGATATGCAGGTCAAGTTGCTACGCGCAATCCAGGAAGGCTATATCACCCGTGTAGGTGGTGATAAAGTGATCCCGATAGATGTACGCATCATTGCAGCAACAAATCGTGATCTGCTCGAAGAGGTAGACAAAGGAAATTTCAGAATGGATCTCTATTATCGCCTGAGTGTCATTCCGGTGAATATTCCGCCACTGCGGGAAAGAAAAGAAGACATCCCTTTGCTTATCAAATATTTTATGAACATGAAGTCACTGAAACTTCAAAGAGACATACCGGAGATGAGCAATGAACTATATCAACAATTGCTGGCTTATAACTGGCCCGGAAACATACGAGAACTCGAAAACTTTATAGAAAAGTTTGTTAATCTTGATGGCAATATCGATTTGGCGGGTATACTTTTTCCTGCCCATTCAGTTCACGGCTTCTTCAACAATGCTCCTGTTCCGGAATTTGTTTCAGATGATGAAGAGTTATTATCATTGAATGAGCTCGAACACAGGGCAATAATCAAAGCGCTTACAAAATTAAATCACAATATGAGCCAGGTGGCCCGTTCACTTGGCATCAGTAGAAACACATTATACCAGAAGTTAAAAAAATATGATATAGTTCTTGATTAAAACAATCTGGCTGGGTATCTTTTATTAACTTTGCAACTTCTTCTGATTACATGGATGCAGGCATTTACCTGATATTATCTTCCCGAAAGGGTTTTTAATGAATTCATTTTAATCATTAAGCAACAATTATGAAGACAGGAAGAAACTTTCTATTTTACATTTTCACAATAGGAATTTTCATATTGCTGATGTATATAGTTATAGATCATGGTAAAGTGTTGCAACATGACAAATTAATTAATCTTATCACTGAAGGAAACGCAACCACTGATTTGCATTCGGGTGGAGATACTAGTGCATTTAGTGGTTTAATTGATGAATTGCTGCTCAGTATGAAACACCCATTAGGAGTGTTGATTATTCAAATCGTTTCTATCATTGCCTTCTCCCGTATTTTTGGATATTTCTTTAATAAAATCGGTCAACCCACAGTAATAGGAGAAATTGTGGCAGGTATCATTCTGGGTCCATCATTTCTTGGTCTGTTTTTCCCTTCTGTTTCAGCTTTTATTTTTCCTCCAGATTCACTCGCTACATTGCAGTACTTAAGCCAGATAGGGTTGATACTTTTTATGTTTATAGTAGGCATGGAACTTGATCTCAAGGTACTGAAAAAATCAGCAGGTATATCTGTGGCAGTTAGTCATGCCAGTATCATATTCCCATATTTGTTAGGGGTAATTCTTTCTTACTTCCTGTATACAAAGTATGCTCCGGCCAATATACCATTCCTGGCTTTTGCTTTGTTTATGGGTATCGCAATGAGCATTACAGCCTTTCCTGTATTGGCTCGTATTATTCAGGAAAGAGGACTCACCAAGACACCACTGGGTTCTCTGGCGCTCACTTGTGGCGCTATTGGTGATATCACAGCATGGTGCATATTGGCAGCAGTGATCGCAATTGTAAAGACAGGGACATTTCTTAATTCACTCTTTACAATTGGACTGGCGATTATTTATCTCAATGTGATGATTTTTGTTATTCAGCCTTTCCTGAAGAAAATAGGAACTGTTTACATTTCAAAAGAAACATTGAGCAAAACAGTCCTATCGTTCATATTTTTCATCCTTTTTCTCTCAGCCTATTTCACCGAATTAATTGGCCTTCATGCACTATTTGGTGCTTTTCTTGCAGGTGTGATCATGCCACATGCCACAGAATTCAAGAAGAATATGGTAGAGAAGATCGAAGATGTAAGTCTTGTTTTACTGCTTCCACTATTCTTTGCATTTACCGGACTGAGAACACAGATCGGCCTTTTGAACGAAGGTCATCTTTGGGTGGTCTGTTTTGCTGTTATAGCAGTTGCCGTAGTTGGTAAGTTTGGAGGAACCTCATTGGCTGCCAGGTTTGGTGGAATGACCTGGAAAGATTCTTTCTCCCTGGGGGTATTGATGAATACAAGGGGATTAATGGAACTGATCATCCTAAATATCGGTTACGACCTGGGGATTCTTTCACCCGAGATATTTGCCATCATGGTACTGATGGCTCTCATTACTACTTTTATGACCGGCCCTGCTTTGAGTGGAATCAATAGACTTTTTGACCGAAAACAATTTACTTTCCAGGGAAAAGGAAAGCAACTATTCAGGGTACTCATCTCTTTCGGACCACCACAAATGGGAAGCACTTTGTTGAAACTGGCAAACATTATCACTCCTTCAAATGAAACGATTACTCCCAGTTTTACAGCCATGCATCTTACTCCAAGTTCAGAAATACATCCTACCAATGCATTGGTCTATGAGCAAGAGGGCTTTGAATTACTCAAGAGAACAGCCAGGGACCTGAATCTTAATGTTCATACCAAATATAAAGCTACGGATGAGGTACAAAATGAAATATTAAAAACAGTCAATAAGGAAAATTTTGACTTATTGTTACTGGGAAGTGCCCGTTCTGTTTTTACTGAAAATGTACTTGGTGGTATTGTCCGCAAACTATTGAGTGATTGTAAATGTAACCTGGGAATCTTTATAGATCGTGATTTTACTTTTCCTAAAAGAGTCCTTGCCATCGTTCCTCCACCGGGTAATCCATTGTTCGAAAAGATCTTAAAGCACTTATATCAGAATGGTGATGTTGTTTCAATGACCATTACAGGATTATTGACCAATATTGAAGGGCGCAACGATATTCAACTACTTTTCAATGAACCGGGTAAAGCTGCTGTAGAATTGACCCCTTTTAATGTATTAATGAATCCTGGCCGTACTCCAAAAGAGTCATTTGATCTTATGATCGTCTCCATCGAAGGTTGGAAAATGTTGGTTAGTCGTAATACATGGCCTATCGAAAGTCTGCCTTCCATTCTGATTTTGAGAGGCAACTAATTTATTATTAGCTACTTTTCAGAGCAGCATCATTTTTACATTACTGCTTTTATACTGTACTCTTTTCGATCATTGTCCTGTTTTCTTACATCTTTTATTCTATAAGGTGTTAATTTTTATGACACATTATAATGGTATGCAATTGAAATTATAACTAAACAACTATCACAAAACGCTTTAAGAATCATGGCATAATAGTTGGCTATTCATTATGGGGATAACCCTGATTTCCAAAATCAAAATATCAATGGAAACGACAGAAAGAAATTACCTTTCGCAAATGCTGACCTTATTGCGCTTTCTTAAACTAAGAGGGCGAACATATGTCAATATACAAACGCTGGCAGATCAAATGCGCATCCCAAAGGAGACCATCTACAATCTACTCACAGATATTGGGCTAGGGATTCCGGCTAACTACGAGTTTGAGATTGGCCAGAGCATGGATCTTCTGGAGACAATACTTGGCCATCATATTCTCAATGAAGCGTTTATTGCAGGAGCCGGAAAAATGGGTTCACGATTGATCAAGAGTGAGGAATTCCGCAACTGTGGGCTAAAGATTACGGCAGCATTTGACATTGATTTAGCTATTATTGGTACAGATATTAATGGTGTCAAAATAGTCAATATTGAAAAACTGGCTAGTCTGGCACACCGGATGCATATTGCCTTAGGAATTATTACTACTCCACCTGATCAGTCACAGCAAACAGCAGAAATCATGGCTGAATCGAAAATTCAGGTCATCTGGAATTTCACCCCTGCAAAGATTAAAGTTCCCCAGGGAATTATTCTGGAAAACACATCTCCAGGAGCCAATCTTAAACAAGTCTTTCATTCAATTACTGAACGTTATCAAACATTAAGACCATGGATACTCTACCCGAAATGATCATTTGTCTGGGGAGTTCCTGCTTTTCACGCGGAAACAGTAACAACCTCCGTATTATTCAGGACTACCTAAAAAAGAATAATCTTGAAAACAGAATAGACTTTAAAGGAAATCTTTGTTCTGAACATTGCAATCATGGTCCGATACTTCAGATCAACGACAAAGTTTTCGAACAGGTCGATGAGTCTAATATCATCAGCATACTGGATAATGCTTTCGGAGGTAATAAATGATAGCCACACAGCCTGTTTATACAGAGAAAAACAACTGTCAGGACTGCTACAAATGTATCAGGGAATGTCCTGTTAAAGCAATTCGTTGTGAAGATGAGAGTGCATGGATAGTGCATGAAAGATGTATCTTTTGTGGTCACTGCACACAAATCTGTCCGGTTGGTGCCAAGAAAGTCAGGAACGATCTGAAAAGAGCAAAAATGATCGTTCACACGCATTCGAATGTTATCGTTTCGCTTGCTCCTTCCTGGGTTTCTGAGTTTCCCGAATATACTCCTTCCGAAATGGTGGGCGCTTTAAAGATGCTTGGATTTACTGAAGTATCTGAAACAGCACTGGGAGCTGAAGAATATTCAAGACAAACTGCTGAGTTTCTTTCTGACAATCAGAGTGGAATCTGGATTTCGTCTGCATGTCCGGCTGTCGTTGATCTGGTAACGAAATATTTCTCACATCTTACAGAACGCATCTTACCTTTTCATTCACCAATGATGATGCATGCAAGGTTATTGAGAGAAAGATATTCACCCGGATCACATATTGTATTCATTGGTCCATGTGTTGCAAAAAAGACCGAGAGTGATGAATTCAATGACGAAGTTAAAACAGCACTCACTTTCAACGATCTGAGGTTATGGCTGGAAGATGAAGGCATCACAATTGACCAGTTAAAACACAGAGATCAGGACCAGTTTTTTCCAAAACAGGCCTACAAGGGAGCACTCTATCCGGTAGACGGAGGCATGATAACAACAATAAAAGCAGGAACCGGCGTTACCGAAGCTGCTTTCATGACCTTTTCAGGAATCAACAATATCAGGCAGGCATTAGAAGGACTCGAATCATTCAAGAAAGAAGGCATCCTGTTTCTTGAGCTCATGGCTTGCGAAGGCGGTTGCATCAATGGTCCGGGTTGTGCTAAAAATGGCACTACTGCCTTAAAACGTCTTGAGATCATCAGTCAGACCAACACACGAACAGTAGCACCGGCTGAACTGCCTTCACCGACACTTGAAGAATTACTGCCTGTAGATCATATCACTCGTGACTTCACTAATCACAAACCGGTTAACAGAAATATCTACACTGAAAAGGAGATAGAAGATGCATTGCGCGATGTCGGTAAACTCTCTCCCAGTGATGAACTAAATTGTGGTGGATGCGGTTACAACAGCTGTCGTGACTTTGCAAGAGCCTTATTGGAAAACCAGGCCGAGACCAGCATGTGTGTCTCTTACATGCGCAAAATGGCACATGACAAGGCCTCAGTGCTCATACAAAAGATCCCTCTTGGTGTTGTCATCGTGGACCAGAAACTACGTATCATTGAATCAAACAGGAGTTTTGCACATATACTTGGTGAAGAGGCCGAAATGATCTTTGATGTTAACCCCGGTATGTCGGGAGCCGACCTCAAAAAGTTCATTTCTTACCATAAGATTTTCACATCCGTATTGCTTGCTGGGCAGGATATGGTGGAACACGATATCAAAGAAAATGGAAAGTTGCTCCATGTATCGGTAGTATCCATCCAGAAAAGCAGGATAGTATGCGGTATCATCCGTGACCTGCAGTCTCTGGATGTACGTGATGATGAACTCATCAAAAGAACCCGTAAAGTAATCAGAGAAAACCTGGCAACGGTACAAAAAGTGGCTTACCTATTGGGCGAAAATGCTTCACGCAACGAAGCAATGTTGAATTCTATTATAGAATCAAGAACTAAAAATATTTCTGATGAAGAATAGAGACTTCTTTATTGAAATAGATTGTCAACACAAAAACAAACATGGTAACGAAGTTTGTGGTGATATGTTCCTTTCGAAAAAGATCAAAGAGGAAGAACGCATTGTTGCAGTCTTGAGTGATGGATTGGGGAGTGGCATTAAAGCAAATGTACTGGCTACACTCACGGCATCGATGGCGTTAAACTTCACGATGGAAAATCAATCCTTACAAAGAACAGCAACTACCATCATGAAAACCCTTCCGGTAGATAAAGTCAGGAAGATAAGTTATGCCACATTCAGCATTGTCGATGTCGACTGCGAAGGCGACACCCGCGTTGTTGAATACGACAACCCTTCATTTTTCCTGATCCGCAAAGGACACATCACTCCTCCAGATAGTCGGGATATCATCATTAAAGGAAAGAAGGGGAAAGACAAACAAATCACTTTAAGCACCTTTGTCGCTCAGAAAGAAGATCGGCTGGTATTCTTTTCAGATGGCATAAACCAATCAGGGATAGGCAGTCGTGCATTCCCTTTTGGCTGGGGAGTCAAAAGTGTGGGAGAATTCATTCTCTCGCTCATCAAGGAGAAACCAACCATCTCGGCTACAAATCTGGCCCGAAGGATCGTAAACCAGGCCGAACGCAACGATATAGGCAAGCTGCGAGACGATGCTTCGTGTGCAATCATCTACTTTCGGGAACCACGTAAACTATTGATTTGCTCCGGGCCTCCCTATGATGAAACCAAAGATCGTCTGTTGGCTGAACATGTCAGGGGTTTCAACGGTCGCACAATCATTTCAGGAGGCACCACAGCTCAGATTTTATCACGTGAATTGAACCGGCCAATAGATGTAGAAATGAATAGTATGAACAGCAATCTGCCCCCTATTTCAAAAATGAATGGCATCGATCTTGTCACGGAAGGAGTGCTTACTATTGCTGCCGTTGCAGAAAGACTTGAGTCTACAGAAATCATTCGCAATACGGAAAAAGATGCGGCTACTGAAATTGTTAAGATGTTGCTGAATAGTGATGAGATTCATTTTCTGGTAGGCACAAGAGTAAATAATGCACATCAGGATCCAAGTCTGCCTGTAGAACTTGAAATAAGACGAAATGTAATCAAAAAAATAGTGGGGTTACTTGAAGAAAAATACCTCAAAGAAGTGCATATCCAGTACATTTAGTCATCATTTATCGATATAAACATGTAATATGTACTGAAATAGGGTATTTTTTCCACACCCCATCATAAAAGCTCAATATTCTTATAATATTTCATAACACTGAATAACAGCACAATAAACATTTTATTGTTAATTTATAGCACTTATTTAATAAAAAGTTTAAAAAATAATCTAAAAATATTTAAAAATTAGTTTTTAATTTATATTATTGTCGTATTGTTGTAAATTAATAGATTAAGAAAATTATGGAACGGAAACGACTGGTTGTAAGCTATGAAAACTTACCACCCACAGTAATTGAAGCAATAATCCGCAAATATCCTGACGGATACCAATACCATGTTATCAAAGTCCAGGCCGGAAACAATAGCTTTCACGCTATCACCGTCGACATGGAGGATGTTAGTTATCTGGTAAAGGTCAAGGTAAAAGTTGATAAGATGGATAAATTGCTTGAAGATGCAGTTTTAAGTGGTGAAGATGACATCAAGGAAGACGAAAAAGCATTTGAAGCTGCTCAGGATGATCATATGGCAGAAGAATAATGATCAATAATAATGACTATTACTGTGAGGGACGCAATCTCTTACGGTAATTACTCACTCTGAATTATTGTATAAAACAAAGCATCCGGACCCTTTCAATAAGAGTCCGGATGCTTTGTTTTTATACCAATAAATATTATCGCTTTTTGCCTTGTACTTTAGACATCTCTTCCAGACGTTTCTGGAAAGCCGATTTCACTACAGGTTTCTTTTGATTTTCCTTGATGCGCATGTGTAGTTTATCTTCGTCAATAAACTTGCGGAAGCCCCACATTTGTGCAAAGGTGATCAGGTTGGCCAGCAGATAATAATAGCTCAATCCTGAAGAGTAATTGTTGAAGAAACCAAGGAACATCACAGGCATCAGATACATCATAGTTTTCATACCCGGCATCTGATTGCTCTGGGCCATCATATCATTGTTAAGCTTGGTATAGATGATTGTAGAAATCGTCATCAACAAACAGAACAAACTAATATGGTCGCCGTAGAATGGGATCGTAAATGGCAGATTATAGATCGAGTCATACGATGATAAATCGTTCGCCCATAAGAATGACTGCTGTCTCAACTCAATAGAAGCCGGGAAGAACCTGAAAAATGCAATCAGAATAGGCAACTGTAACAACATAGGCACACATCCGGCCATAGGATTAACCCCCGCCTTCTTATAAAGCCCCATGGTGGCCTGCTGTTTCTTCATTGCATCTTCCTTTTTCGGAAACTTAGCGCTTATCTCATCGATCTCAGGCTTCAGAATCCTCATCTTTGCAGAAGACAAATACGTTTTATAAGCAATCGGGAAGAGAATAAATTTTAATCCGAGTGTCAGAAGAAGAATAATGATACCGTAGTTGAGATTAAAACCACTCAGCCAGTCAAAAACAGGAATAACTGCATATCTGTTTATCCAGGCAAGTATAAAGAATCCCCATCCAAGTGGTATCTGCTTTTCGAGTTCAAGTTTATATTTTCTGAATTCTTTGTATTTATTGGGACCGAGATACATTTTCATGTCAATGCTCTTGCCTAGATCATAAGGCAGCGCAATGGCAGCTTCCATGTGTTTCAATGCATGCCCGTCACTGGGAAGTTTCGTTGAACTGGTGCTGGCCAGATCTGCATTGATAAAGAAATCTTTTGCAATTAGAGTGGTACTGAAGAATTGTTGTTTAAACGAAATCCAATTCAGCTTTGTCTTGATAGTTTCTTTAATATCCTTTCGTTCGTTTAAATTATCAACATCGGGGGTCTGAAAATATTTATAGTAGATCGTAGAAGCCTGCTGTTCTGTAGTAAGTGACTTTTCTTGTTGACGCATATGCGTTTTCCAGTCCAGATTCAAATAATTTACATTATCTGCAATGACACCCTTCATGTTAACAAAATTGATCTTCAAACCAATCATGTACTCATTACCGGTTAAAGTATACAGGTATTCGATATAACTACTTCTGTTGACTGCCGAATCAGCGCCTAAAGCATAAACGCGCATTCCGAATTTAAGAGAATCTTTTCCCGATACCGCTATTTTATCCTGACCTTTATCAGCCTGGTTGTACCAAAAAGGTTCAAAGTATAAATCAGAAGTATTAACAACTTGATTTCCTGCAGGCAAAGCAATATTAAATTCTGAACTATCACTGGTGAACAGGGTTAAAGGCATTTTATCATAAGAAAGATATTTTTTTAATACAGCCTGCCCAATTCTTCCCCCTTTGGCATCAATCTGAAGTTTAAATACATCATTTTCTATCGTGTACACTTTATTTTCACCACGACTTGATTTAGCAAACGCGCCCGGAATAGATTTCTGCACTAAACTGTCTTTCTTCAGTGAGTCTGAAACTTTTAATTCCTTTTGATCGGTTTTAGGTATTGCAGCCAGTTTTGCCTGTACAGCAGCGATAGAATCCTGGATATGGCGTTGAGCCTGAAGTTCTTTTTCTGATGGTTTATTCCAAAGGCTATATGCCATCATCAGTACAAAGATCAGTACTAAACCAATAATCGATTTCTTGTCCATTGAATGAATGTAATTTTTTAAAAACGCTACAAAGATACTCTTTTTGGATGAATGCAAAAAGGTTGTTAACTTAAAAAAACAATGCTGTAGAGCCCTCCTCTACAGCATTGTATGAATTTACAAGCAGAATTCGACGCCTTAAATAGCTTTTTGCTTATAATCTATGGCTGCTTTCACCAATCCTTCGAATAAAGGATGTGGATTAGCCACAGTACTTTTATATTCCGGGTGATATTGTACACCTACAAACCAGGGATGTCCTGAAAGTTCGACAACCTCGACGAGGTTATCCTTCGGATTAATACCTACTGCCATCATGCCGGCATTTTCATAAGCCTCCAGATATTTGTTGTTAAACTCATAACGGTGACGGTGACGTTCTTTAATATCAATTTTGTTGTAAGCAGCGTAGACCTTTGTCCCTTCTTTGAGTGTACATGGATATACGCCAAGCCGCATTGTACCTCCCTTTGAAGTAATTTTCTTCTGTGAGGCCATGATATCAATTACCGGATAATTGGTCTTGGGATTCATTTCGGTAGAGTGAGCATCTTTATAACCCAGAACATTACGCCCGAATTCTACCATTGCACACTGCATGCCCAAACAGATCCCCAGGAAAGGAACCTTGTTTTCACGGGCATATTGAATAGAAATTATTTTTCCTTCAATACCACGTTCTCCAAAACCGGGAGCAACCAATATACCATCAAGACCAGCAAGTTTCTCTGCAACATTTTGGTCATTGACATATTCGGAATGAATCAGCCTTACTGATACTTTACATCGATGTGTCGTACCGGCATGTACAAATGCTTCGTTGATCGACTTGTAGGCATCTTTCAACTCCACATACTTACCTACCAATCCGATTGTAACTTCTTCTAAAGGATTCTTCAGTCGGAACAGAAAATCGTTCCATCGTTTCATATCAGGAACATTACCCAGTGGCATGCCCAGTTTCTCAAGCACAACCTCATCCAGTTTTTCTTCCATCATTAACAAAGGAACATCGTAGATCGATTCAGCATCTATCGACTCAATAACCGCATTTTGTTCAACATTACAAAACAGGGCTATCTTACTCCGCATACTATCGGTTATATGATGTTCAGTACGGCAAACAATGATATCAGCCTGAACGCCAGACTCAAGTAGAGCCCTTACAGAGTGTTGCGTAGGTTTTGTCTTTAATTCACCTGCAGCCTTTAGATAAGGAATAAGGGTCAAATGAATAGTGACTACTTTGTGTCCCAGTTCCCAACGCATCTGTCTGACTGCTTCAATATAGGGTAAGGATTCAATATCTCCTACGGTACCACCCACTTCGGTGATGACAAAATCAAAATTGCCATCATTTCCCAAAAGCTGGATGCTGTATTTAATCTCATCGGTGATGTGAGGAATAACCTGGACAGTTTCACCCAGGTAATCGCCACGACGTTCTTTTTGAATTACATTTTGATAGATGCGCCCTGTTGTAACATTATTGGCCTGCGATGTAGGAACATTCAGGAAACGCTCATAATGACCAAGATCAAGATCTGTTTCGGCACCATCTTCTGTAACATAGCACTCGCCATGTTCATATGGATTTAATGTACCGGGATCAACATTAATATAAGGGTCTAGTTTCTGGATAGTCACCGTAAAACCACGGGCCTGAAGCAGTTTTGCCAATGAAGCAGAAATAATTCCTTTTCCAAGTGAAGAAGCAACTCCACCCAATACGAAAATATACCTTGTAGTATTCATAAAATATAATTTGTCGTGATAAATTATTTATCACGAATTATGACGTTGAAATATCAGTAAAAACAGAAGGTCTCAGGGCACTCCGGATTGTCCGGAAAAAGGAAAGGGCATGAATTACAGACCAATTCCAGTATATAATGCCTTTATATACTGGGAAGCAAAGATAAATAAAAAAAGAATGCCGGATGTCCGGCATTCTTTCTTATTTATTTTAATAAAATTTATTATTGTCCCAAATATGCTTTCAATAATTTACTCCGGGACGTGTGCTTCAGTCTTCTGATCGCTTTTTCTTTGATCTGACGAACCCTTTCACGGGTGAGATCAAACTTCGATCCGATTTCTTCAAGCGTCAGACCATGTGGCATTCCAATCCCATAATAGAGATTAATGACATCACGTTCTTTTTCTGTAAGGGTAGCCAATGAGCGTTCAATTTCCTTAGCAAGTGATTCACGCATCAGACCTTCATCCGTGTTTGATGTATCGTCATTTACAAAAACATCAATAAACTTTGTGTCGTCATCTTCAGATATCGGTGCGTCCATCGAAACGTAACGTGTAGAAATCTTAAGAGCTGCATCAATTTTATGCTCAGGAATTTCAAGCGCTTCAGCAATTTCCTGTGGTGAAGGAGGACGTTCAAATTTTTGTTCCAAACGTGAAGACTCCTTCTTGATTTTGTTAAGTGAGCCAACCTGATTCAGCGGTAAACGAACAATACGTGATTGTTCAGCTAAAGCCTGCAGAATTGACTGTCGAATCCACCATACAGCATAAGAGATAAATTTAAATCCCCTTGTTTCATCAAAACGCTGAGCAGCCTTGATCAATCCAAGGTTTCCCTCGTTGATAAGGTCAGGCAGACTCAAACCCTGATTCTGATACTGTTTAGCAACCGAAACCACAAAACGAAGATTAGCTCTCACGAGTTTCTCCAACGCCGCCTGATCACCAGCCTTAATGCGTTGAGCAAGTTGTACCTCTTCCTCAGCATTGATCATTTCCTCCTTACCAATATCCTGGAGGTATTTGTCGAGCGACGCCGTTTCACGATTCGTGATCGACTTAGAAATTTTTAGTTGCCTCATTTTTTCCTTTCAATTTATCAGTGTCATCTTACCTCCGGAGGCAAAGAAACATTTCTCAATGTCTCCAGTTCTTCGGTCAGATGTAAATAAGTATTCAAATTATAATCCAAATCCATAATAAGCACGCATTCCGCTAGGGTAAACCCCCTCTATTAAAATGCCGCCATCCGTATTCAGCAATAAACTCATTAATTCTTCAACACTCCGAACTGGTTTTTTATCTACTTGTGTAATAATAAATCCTTTCTTTATGCCTGCATTTGACATTAGACCATCTTTCAATTCTGCAACCTGTAACCCTGATCTAAGACCTAATTTAGCTCTTAAATTATTTGGAACAGGAATGAATGTAGCTCCAAGTTGTTCGAGCGCTACTGAGTTCGATTTACTGGCTGCTATCTCCGAACACTCTTGTTCCTTCAGCACAACGTATAACTCGATGTGTTTATTGTCCCGAACCAAAGAAATTTTTATTTTATCTCCGGGATTTTTTGTTGCAACAGTTTCTTTTAACTGTGATGAAGTATTAACGGGTATGTTTTCAATTGCAACAACAATATCTTTTGGCTTGATACCTCCCTGCTCGGCTGCCGTAATTATACGTAGTATTGATGTGTACAACTGCGCGTACACCTGCTTGTGCAGCTGCAGTTAAGTCTGGTCCAACAATCGGAGCCATTCCTTCACTGTACGATGCAAACTTTGCCGGGATTTGATATCCCTGATCATAAATTGCATGATTTCTCTTAGTTAGTGCTGAATGTGCTCCCAGAGCCAGCATCCCACCAACAAACGCCACTGCTAATATTCCCAGTACCCGTTTCATTTTTCTTAGTTTTAAGTTAGTTTAACAATCAAGTTAATTATTTGTTTTTGAGTTACAAGAATTATGCCTTTTGAAAATGTGGCAGTCTCCCTGTTTTTTAATTGTTTGATTTAACTATAAAACGATTAAAGGATTACAGTGTTTTAGACACTTATGTTAAAAAAGGTTAAGTTTAAATATCGCCATTATGTCAAGTAAAAAACGTTACTTTTGTCATAATTTTGATTTAATGATGTCGTATTATTCTTCATTTTTGTCAATTTCTAAATATCAATAATCTATGGTTTATCCATTCTATAAATACGAAGGTTGCGGTAATGATTTTGTAATTATTGATGAACGCACCGAATGGCTTCAACTTACCGAAGATCAAATCGCTGCCCTATGCGACAGACGATTCGGAATAGGTGCCGACGGCTTATTGTCATTAAGAAATCATCCTGAACACGACTTCCAGATGGTCTATTTCAACTCTGATGGTAGTCGCGCTACCATGTGTGGTAATGGAGCCCGTTGTCTTTCTGCATTTGCACATAAGATGAACGCCATTGGAATAAAAGGAAGCTTCATTGCCGACGATGGTAAACACACCGCAGAAATACTCTGGACCGAAGATGCAGTCACCCAGGTGGCTATCAGCATGATTGATGCTACTCCTAATCATGTATCCGATGACCATGTTTCCATCAATACCGGAACACCACATTACGTTTTGTTTGTTGATGATATCGACACAGCCGACGTGGTTAACACAGGCCGAAAGATTCGTTACAATCCACAATATGAACCGACAGGCACCAATGTTAACTTTGTCCAGACAACCCCTACAGGGATCACTGTTCGCACTTATGAAAAGGGAGTCGAAGAAGAGACCCTTGCCTGTGGAACCGGAGTCACTGCCTCGGCAATGGCTGCATCACTTCGTACCGGCTCCACCTCATTTGATGTAAAAGCGTTAGGCGGCAACCTGCACGTGAGTTTCGACCGGGAAGGAAACACCTTTATCAATGTTATTTTGACAGGTCCTGCCCGGCTTGTCTATTCCGGTCAGTTCGACCTTGAGACGATCCAACACGACAAGCGAATATGAAAGTCAAACTAAGGGCACTGGAGAAAAAAGATATCGACACCCTGTACAACTGGGAAAACGATCAGGAAATGTGGAACATCAGTTGTACCACAGCTCCATTTTCCCGTTTTGTACTCGAACAATATATTGAATCATCACATCTCGATATTTACACCAACGGGCAGTTGCGTTTTATGATCGAGACTACATCAAAGACACCCGTAACCGTCGGCATGGTTGATCTTTACAGCTTCGAGCCTTTCCACATGCGGGCAGGTGTTGGTATCATGATTCATAAGGGAGTCCGTCAAAAGGGCTACGCCACAGAAGCGCTTGATTTATTGATTGAGTATGCTTTTGGGTTCATGCATTTCAAACAACTTTTCTGTGAAGTGGCCAACGATAACCTGATAAGTCTCAACCTATTTAAAAACAGAGGATTTGAAATCACCGGTATCCGTAAAGAATGGGTACGCAGAGGAAACCAATGGTTAGATGCTCATTTTCTTCAACTGATCAATAAAGATTATCACTAAAAAAATTTATTCAAAGTCCGGTTATGAAGTCATGTTTCTTCAGTATTCATTGTCAAGTTAAGAGGTCATGTTTATTCAGTCCCAGAGGGACGTCATGATTGTAACAAACAATAAACAATAGTTAGGAAGCCCCGTAGGGGTGACATAATTATTTAATTTTGCAACAGAACCGTTCCATTAAAAAACACAAACAAAATGGCAAAGTCAAAATCCAAATTCTTAAGAAACATTTTTTTATTTTTAATAACATGCATTGTTGTTGCTGCTCTTTCATTTTATTTCTTCTTATACGCCCCAAACACCACTGTAGAACACAAAACACCACTTTACGTCCATACCGGTTCAAACTATGATCAGGTACTCAAATCACTCGAATCCGAAGGACTCATCAAATCAATGTTTACCTTTAAATTTGTAGCGGGCAGAATGAACTATGCAAAACACATTAAACCCGGTAAATACATTCTTAAACCCGGCATGGGAAATTACAAACTCATCCAGATGTTGAGATCGGGAATACAGGAACCGGTAGTCCTGATATTCAACAATATCCGCACTAAACAAGAGTTTGCAAGCCGTATTTCCAAGCAACTCGAAGCCGACTCGGTTTCCATTTTGGATCACCTGAACAATAAAACGTTCATGGAGGACTACGGACTGAACACCGAAAACGCCCTGACCCTCTTCATCCCAAACACCTATCAGCTTTGGTGGAATACAACTACTGATGAATTCTTTAAAAGGATGGCCCTGGAGAACAAACATTTCTGGGACAAGGAACGACTCGAAAAAGCTGCTGCCATCAATCTGAAACCAAACCAGGTGGTCATTTTGGCTTCTATCGTCGAGAAAGAATCTAATAAAAATGACGAGAAGCCTGTCATAGCAGGGGTTTATCTCAACAGGCTCAAGAAAGGGATGTTGCTTCAAGCTGATCCGACTCTGGTTTTTGCATGGAATGACTTCACTATCCATCGGGTACTCAATGTACACAAAACGATTAATTCACCATACAACACCTATAAATTCAAAGGATTACCTCCGGGACCGATCTATCTACCAGACAGCAAATCAATTGATGCCGTATTGAATTACAAACATCACGACTATATCTATTTTTGCGCTAAGGAAGACTTTTCGGGTTATCACAACTTTGCCAGCACCCCCGAAGCTCATCATCAGAACGCAATCCGTTACCAAAAGGCCCTCGACGCAAGAAATATTAAGAAATAAAAAGACAGATTATCTTTTTAGGATAGTCCCGGAGAGACGTCATGATTGATACACAGCCATGTTGAAATAGTCCCGGAGGGACGTCATGATTGATACACAGACATGTTGAAATAGTCCCGGAGGGACGTCATGATTGTAACAAACAAAACACTAAACAATTAGCCCCGTAGGGGTGACATAATTAAACAATATAATAATAAAATATATTCAACCACATGTCTATTTTCAAAGCCTACGATATCCGGGGAGTCTACGATAAAGACCTGACCGACAATATTGTTTACAAAATTGGATACTTTCTTCCAACACTTCTCAACACCGACAAAATACTGGTAGGCCGCGACATGCGTGTCTCCTCCCCTGCCCTTTTCACTGCCTTGTGCGACGGCATCAACGACGCAGGTGCTACTGTTTACAATGCCGGTCTCTGCACCACCCCGATGGTCTATTATGGAACAGCTCAATTCGGATTTGAAGCATCTGTAATGATCACTGCCTCACACAATCCGGGCATATACAACGGGCTTAAAATCACCAGAGCAAACGCCATGCCGGTTGGTTTCGACACCGGATTAGAACTGCTCGAAGAAATGGTCCTGAACAGTGAAGTGAACATAAAATCCGAACGAGGCTCTGTAGTACCCTATTCCAAACAATTGCAGGATAGCTACTTCCCCTTTCTGAATTCTTTCAAATGCAATTTCTCCAACCTGAATATCGGCGTGGACTGTTCCAATGGAAGTTCCGGTTATTTTGTTCGCATGGTATTGGGTGAAGTCCCTATCTATATCAACGACCTTCCCGATGGAACCTTTCCAAATCATGAACCCAACCCACTCGAACCCGAAAATATCGTTCAGATTCAGCAGTTGGTAAAAGAAGAAAAACTGGATATAGGAGTCATCTTTGATGGCGATGCTGACCGGGTCATGTTTACCGACGAGAATGGGAAATTCATCTCACCAGATTTGCTCATAGCTGCAATGGCACATTATTTTGGTCCGGGTGAAGGCAGACTTGTCCTGCACGACATCCGTACCTCCAGAGCGGTCAAGGAATACCTTGAAACGCTGGGTTACAGAACAAATATGTGGCGGGTAGGCAGGGCTTTTGCTGCACCTAAACTACGCGAAATCAATGGCCTGTATGGCGGAGAACTGGCCGGGCATTACTATTTCAGTCAATTCTTTTTCTCCGATTCAGGTTTCATTGCAGCCATGTTTCTGTTGGATGTCTTTGCCCGTTTCAAGGAACAAAACATCACAGTCAGCATGTTGATCGAAAAGATTGCAGGGACCTGGGCCAATACCGGAGAGATCAACTATCGCATCACCCAAAAGCAGGAAGCCATGGATGCAGTGCGAGATTTCTTTCTGAGTCAGGAAAAACCTGTAACCAATTTCGATTTCGATGGTTACCGCATTGATTTTAAGGACTGGTGGTTCAATATCCGTCCTTCCAATACAGAGCCCTATCTTCGCTTCATCGCAGAAGCTACAAACCAAAAGTTATTGGATGAAAAGCTTGCCCAAACCCAAAAAATCATCGACAAATATCTCGATAAATAAATTTTAAAAAAAGAAGATGTCCAAAAAGGTCTTTTATCCTCTCTGAGATTTCCATATTTGCGATCTTTCTCAGATAGGTACCCGAATATTAAAAAGGTTATAGAGACTTTTTGGACAGCCTCTTTTCAATAGTCCCGGAGGGACGTCATGATTGTAACAAATGCTTCTTCCATTTTAGCCCCGGAGGGGTGACATAATTTAAAACACGCTTAGATTATAAATATTAGCAAACAATACGTTAAGTTTGCATTAACAAAAACGTCCACATGACATTACGCTACATTTTATTGTTTTTAATACTGTCATTGTTAACCCCCGATCTGCTCAATGCTCAGGGAGTTGCAACTCCTGCCAACGACACACTAAAAACAAAAACTGTAGCTAACTCAACTCAAACCGACTCTATCAATCACAAAAGATTGACCCCTGTCATTATTTCCGGGACCATTCTCTATGCCGGAAGCATGGCAACACTCTATAATTTCTGGTATAAGAATTACCCACAGACCCATTTCCATTTTTTCAACGATAACAACGAATACCTTCAAATGGATAAAATGGGTCATTTCACGACTACATATTATATCAGCAAATTAAGCTACAACACCTTACGCTGGACGGGATTACCTGAAAAAAGATCAATTCTTTTCGGAGGGATGATGGGAATCGGATATCTTACTGTCGTTGAAATACTCGATGGCTTCTCTTCGGAATGGGGCTTTTCTCCTGGTGATATGACGGCCAACACATTGGGTGGAGGACTGTTTGTCGGCCAGCAACTGGCTTGGAAGGAACAAAGGATCCAATTGAAATGGTCATATCATCATACAAAATACGCACAATATCGTCCGGATTTGTTTGGCAAAAACCTTGGGGAACACTGGTTAAAAGATTACAATGGACAAACCTACTGGCTTTCTGCCAACATCAAATCATTTTTAAAGAAAAAGAGCAAATTCCCTGCCTGGCTAAATCTGGCAGTGGGATATGGCGCAGAAGGAATGACAGGCGCTGCTTACAATTCTACATCCTATAACGGACAAATCATTCCAACCTATCAACGTTACCGACAATTTTATTTGTCGGGCGACATAGATCTTAGTCGCATCAGGACACACAGCAAAACACTGCACGGAATCCTAAATGCATTGAGTTTCATCAAAATCCCATTCCCAACCCTGGAGTTCAGCCGGGGAAAAATCATCACCCGTCCCTTTTATTTTTAATTATCCTTGAGATTAGGGCTGTTTAAATTAAATTATTTTTCTTTTGCCCGTAGGGCATATATATCAATAGAATTAATCCCACACCCCTCTTTTTGCCCGTAGGGCATCAACATTTAAGGTTAATCCCCTACGGGGAAAAGATAAAAAATGAAGATTTTCTATTGATATTAATGCCCTCCGGGCAATTTTAAACAGTTTCTAAAACCATTCCTAAAATCATTTTTTTCCTTTGAATAACCTGTATAATCCAATTTCTTCAAAAGACCATCAAAAGAACCAGCCTACAACACTCCCGGAATATTACCAAAAAGAGTCCGGAAACAGAATATACACAGAGGGGGTTTTCCGCACCATCTCCGCACGATCTCCGCACCTTCTCCGCAGGTTCTCCGCTATAATAAGCGGAAAAGGTGTGGAGAAGGTGCTGAAATGGTGCGGAGAATGGGGGGAGTGTATGCTAATAATCCCCTAATGGTTTCCTGATATTCCGGGAGTCATCAAAGAAGTATCAAAACTTTGTCAAACGAACAGCTTTCAGGGAAGATGTTTTATGCCTTATATCTCAACTAATCAGAGAGTTCTACTAAAAAACAAGGCAAGAAAAAAGCTTTACCTAAAAAGGTAAAGCTTAAAATCATAAATATCTGTGCAAAGCTAGATATTAGACTCTTCTAACGTTTACAGCATTAAGGCCTTTTTTTCCTTCTTGAAGATCAAAAGTTACTTCGTCATTTTCTCTTACCTCATCAATGAGTCCTGATACATGTACAAAATATTCTTTTTCTGATTTTTTGTCTTTAATAAAGCCGAATCCCTTCGTGTCATTAAAGAATTTTACGATTCCGTTGTTCATAATGTGATTATTAATTCATGCAAAGATATACATTTAATTATCATAATTGCAAGTGTTTCAAAAATTTATTTTATTTTTTTAAATATATTGCCCAATTATGCTAATTTATAATGATTAAACCATTAAAGAGCAGAAATTGTTTAAAAATAGGCCATTTATTTTTACTTTTATCTTCTTTAACAACAAAAACTACCATGAGAAAACAAGCAAACCTGCTTATTTTATTGATTTTATTTTCTTTTCCGGGTCAAACTCAGAATAAAATGACTTCATTTATGAAAATTCAGCGTGTTCCTGATACAATTACGGTCCAAACTTCAAATTCTACACTCCAGCTCTCGCTTAAAAACAGTAAATGGATCGGAGATGGCATTGAAGTCAATACAATCGTTAATAAGAATGGTCTTGAAATAGAACTTTCCGCCCCATCAACGCCAATCAAAAATCTCTATATTAAATGGAACGTCACTCCTGCTAAAGAAATGCGTTACCTGGGTGACGCCTGGGAACGTGCCTATGGAAATCTTCAATGGCTTCCGCTCGACACTACACGTGTCATGCCATGGTATTTCATTGCCAGTAATAATGCAGTCACGCATGGTTATGGGGTAAAGACCTCCCCAAACGCCATGTGCAGTTGGAGAATGACTCCTCAGCAGGTTATATTGCGTGCAGATGTCAGATCAGGCGGTGTCGGTGTGGAACTTGGAAACCGAAAGCTTAAAGTTTGTACCGTAACAAGCCGTTCAGGTAAATCCGGAGAAACACCTTTCACAGCTACAAGATTATTCTGCAAACAAATGTCGCCAAATCCGGTATTGCCCAAACAACCCGTCTATGGTTTCAATGACTGGTATTGCGACTATGGCAACAACAGCGCTGAAAATGTCCGTTACTATGCAGCATTTGTAGCCCGTCTTGCACCCAAAGGTCCAAATCGTCCATTTATGGTGATTGATGATGGTTGGCAAGTAAAAGGAGGCGGCACAGGACACGGGGGCCCGTGGGATAATAGTAATGCCAAGTTTCCATCGATGAGTCAGCTGGCAAAAGATATCAGGCAGATGAATGTTCGTCCGGGGATCTGGGTACATCTTCTAACAGCACAGGATGACCAACCCGCATCATGGCGTATGGCAAACAACTCCAAAATACTCGACATTTCACAACCCGAAGTCCGTCAGTATGTAATCCGTCTCATGAAAAACTTCAGGAACTGGGGTTATGAACTGATCAAACACGATTACTCGACATTCGATATTTCAGGATCATGGGGCAAGAGTGGTGGTGCTGCTGATAATGCCACATGGGCTTTTGCAGACCGCAGCAGAACTACTGCCGAAATCATCACAGATCACTATAGAAGTATCCGCGAAGGTGGTGGCAACGCGTTGATCATTGGTTGTAATACTATCGGACACCTGGCTACAGGCATCTTCGAGATCAGTCGTATTGGTGACGACACCAGTGGCCAGGAATGGGCAAGAGTCCTGAAAATGGGTGTTAATTCATTGGCTTTTCGCGGTCCTCAAAACGACGCCTTCTTTGCTGCCGATGCCGACTGTGTTGGATTATCTAAACAAGATGCCATTCCATGGGCGTTGAATCGTCAATGGCTTCAACTGGTATCCCAGTCGGGAACCCCATTGTTTATCTCGTTTAAGAAGGGATTGGTAACTCCTGAACAGGAAAAGGAGATTGCTTTTGCACTTTACAATGCCTCAAGGAAACAACCATTGGCAGAGCCGCTCGATTGGTTTGAAACCATCCAACCCACGAAATGGAAGTTGATGGGTAAAGTCGTCAATTTCAATTGGAATCTAAAATAAAAAAAACGGTCAGCAATAAAATGCTGACCGTTTAATTTTAAGGGTGAAAAACGGGTCTCGAACCCGCGACCTCCAGAACCACAATCTGGCGCTCTAACCAACTGAGCTACTCTCACCATATTTGTTGGTGCAAAAGTATGACAAATTTTAAAAACTGCCAAATAAACTTGTAAATATTTTAGTCATGTCTAATCTCCCGATGGCATTGAAAATCGTTGTACTTTTGAAAGACCAATCTGTTGGGACAGTTATAACCTTTGATCTTTCAACCTATGTTTTTTCGTAACAAGCGAAAAGAATACTCCTCCTCGCCTCTTTCAAGGATGGCGTTCAAAAGATTACTGCGCAATAAATCGGCGCTGGCATCTATGTTTATCATCGTTTTTGCATCTGTGGTAGCCCTTTTGGGATATCTTATCACCCCCGATCCTACCCCCGATGTCAACCTTCAGTTTCTGGAACTGGCTACCCGCAAGCCCGGATTCAAGGTGAACATGTTACGATTGCGCAACAATGCACCACCCAAAGAGACCAATATATTCAGCCGCATGCTCTTTGGTGCACCCTCTAATTTCGAAGAGATCCCTTACTCCTCTTATAAAATTGAAGGAGCCAACCTGACCATCGTAGAATATTCAGACGTCAAAACCGATCTACCCTTACAAAAACAATATCCACTGGCAGATATTGCCTTTGCGCTTGAAATGGATTCTACAGGTAAATTACCGGTTTGGCAAAAAGGAAACCAGATCACCTATAAAGAATACGACGGGAAAGCAAAAACGATCAGTCTGGACGAATTGAAACAAAAAGTGATCAGCGAAAACCTTACCATTAGGCGCTTTCCATTTGGCACCGATCGTTACGGACGCGATATGTTGAGTCAGTTGATGATCGGCACCAGGGTTAGTCTATCTGTCGGATTCATAGCTATTGCCATTTCTCTTTTGATCGGAATAGCGCTTGGAGCCATCGCAGGCTACTTTGGAGGGAAAATAGACCAACTCATCGTGTGGCTGATCAATGTCGTTTGGTCTGTACCAACACTTTTGCTGGTTATCGCAATTACATTTGTCCTTGGAAAAGGCTTCTGGCAGGTCTTTATTGCGGTCGGACTCACCATGTGGGTCGAAGTAGCCCGTGTAGTGCGTGGACAGGTACTGAGCATCCGTGAGAAAGAATTTATCGAAGCAGCAAGGGCACTGGGCTACCGCAACCGCCGTATCATCTTCCGCCACGTCCTTCCCAACGTAATGGGACCCGTGATTGTCATCTCGGCTGCTAATTTTGCTTCAGCTATATTGTTGGAAGCAGGTTTGAGCTTTCTGGGGATAGGTGTTCAGCCCCCCACTCCATCATGGGGTAGCATGATCAAAGAAAACTATGGCTATATCATCCTCGATTATGCCTATCTCGCTATACTACCGGGAGTTGCCATCATGTTAATGGTACTGGCTTTTATGCTTCTCGGTAATGCTTTACGTGATGCATTAGATGTCAAGGCCGTCACAACAGAACATTAAAAGAATGGATCAACCACCTTTAATCTATCACAATTTTAGTATAACACAAAAAACATCTTTAACTGACACTAAGAAACTGTTTAAAATTTCTCTAAATGGAGTTTAAGAACCATCGGAAGCGGGTTTTCTGCTGTAGAGACGCAAAATATTGCGTCTCTACGTGATGTAAATAGGCAGCACTAGAAGGTTTTTGTATGTCCAACGGATAAACAGAAACTAAATTTAAGCATTTTCTAAGTTTCGCCAATAAATGGCTTTATATTTGTATATATCAAATAACAGAGATAATTGAAACAAAAATCAGGAGTAATTTTTAAACAATCAAATCTTATTATTATAAACTTAGTTTTTACCATTTAAAAAATTGAGAACCATGAAAACTCCACTTAGAATCGGTGCAATAGTCCTCTTAATGATGACAGCACTCTGGTTAGTACCCAAAAAGGCATCAGCACAAAATGAAAACATCAATCTTCAGGTCTTTTATGATGAATTGGGTAGCTATGGCACCTGGATTGATAATCCAACCTATGGATATGTTTGGGTACCAAATGTAAACAGTGACTTCAAACCTTATGTAACAGATGGACATTGGGTATTTACAGATTATGGATGGACATGGTCATCAGATCTTCCATGGGGTTGGGCAACTTTCCATTATGGCAGATGGTATTGGGATGATGAATATGGTAATGTTTGGGTACCCGGAACAGAATGGGGACCGGCATGGGTAGTATGGAAGAAGACTCCGGGCTATTATGGATGGGCACCAATGACACCAGGTATGACAACATTGTACAGCAGAAGCAATGAGATACCGGTCGAGAGCTGGTGTTTCGTACAAGACCGTGATCTCATGCAAAATGATCTCAACAATTATTATGTTGATCCAATGAGATATCGCTCACTTATCAATAGTTCCAGCCTGATTTTCAGTTTGCGTTATGATTCCAGATTCAAATACTCCTATATCTTTGGTCCTTCACAAATGGAATTTCAACGTTATTATGGCAGAACTTTAAGCCCTATCCGCATCTATGACAGCTACCGTCCGGGACAATCTTTAGATCGTGATCGTTATTCTATCTACAGACCACACTTTTACAAAAAAGGAGCATCAGCTTACAATGATTCCCGCCCACAAAGCTACCTCAGGAATAACGAACGAATCAATGTAAATTCAAATAACAGTTATTACAGAAATCAGAAAGAAAGAGAAAACGGAAGACCTAACGGCCTCTACAATAACAGCTCAAGAAACAGGGATAATAATTCTAATGACGCAAGGAGATCGAATGACCAAAACAGAGGCAATGCCAATTACAACAACAATAATAGCAACAGGCCTACTTATACTACTGACCCTGTAAGGAATGAAAGACCAAGTTCCGGCAACAACTATAACAGAGGAAATGCGAATACATCCGGTTACGGAAACTCGAATACTTCAAATCCCGGCAACACAAACAACAATAGAGGAACCGGCAACAGCAGATACGGTAACCAGAACACCGGTAATACAGGAAATGCAGGAAATGCAGGAAATACCGGCAATAATAACAACCGTGGTGGTTCAACTACAACCGGAACCGGAAACACAAACACTCCGGCTACAGGAAACACAGGAAACAACCGTGGTGGCTCAACTACAACCGGAACCGGAAACACAAACACTCCGGCTACCGGCAATACAGGAAACACTGGTAACCGTGGTGGCTCCAATGCTACCGGAACAGGAAACACAAACACTCCGGCTACCGGCAATACAGGAAACACTGGTAACCGTGGTGGCTCCAATGCTACCGGAACAGGAAATACAAACAACCCCAATGCAGGTACTACAACACCTACAAACACCGGCAGAGGCAATGTAAATCCGAATCCACAAACCAACAAACCTGCAGATCCGACAAAAGAAAAACCGGGAACTACTACAACCCCACAAAAACCTGCAGCTGATCCAAACAAAAAAGGACAAAATAGCAGTACAACTACAACTGAGGAAAAGAAAGTTCTAAGAACACCCGCTGAAGTGGCTGGAGCTAAATAAAACTCAAATAGAAACAACTGAAATAAAACTAAGCAGCTGGTGCGGATTTGTAATCCGCACCAGCTGTTTTCATTTAGAGTTTAATGGGGTCAGGAATCATTTCTTAGAAATGATTCCTGACCCCATTAAACCTGTGTTTTCTACAATCATGACGCCCCTCCGGGGCTGAAGAAAACGGATGGCATTAAGACGTATGAAGGTGATGTAGGGGCCGCCCTTGTGGCCGCCCATGGGTAGTGAAGATTTTTTGTGTTTCCCGTGGGCGGCCACCA
>Ga0209430_1000577_pt1 | contig 35889 bp, 38 predicted proteins | sample BarGraIncub1133A_FD_184504 | JGI IMG/M metagenome (GOLD analysis project Ga0209430, IMG submission 184504) | Arctic peat soil microbial communities from Barrow, Alaska - Barrow Graham LP Incubations 11-33A (SPAdes) (version 2) | ecosystem: Environmental > Terrestrial > Soil > Wetlands > Peat... | reverse complement strand
GACGAACTCGACATCATCAGCCAGCGGCGATTTTGGAAAGATGTAAAAGGCACCATCCGGCTTGACCATGCTGAAACCCATTCCTGACAACTCGTTCACGAGCAGATCCCGCTTTGCCTGATACGCGGCAATATCTACCGATTCATTCTGCAGCTTGGCCACCAATCGCTGCATCAGCGCCGGGGCGTTGACAAAACCGAGGACACGATTACTGAAAACCGCACCCTCCATAAACTGCCCGGCTGTTGCCATGCGGGGATTGGCAGCCAGATAGCCGATTCGCTCACCAGGAAGGGCCAGATCTTTGCTGTGTGATGTGACGATGATCGAGCTTTCCACCAGCGGGAAAATATTCGGCACATGCTGACCATCAAAGACGATGCGGGCGTACGGTTCGTCGGATATGACATAGATCAGGTGACCGTTCTTTTCGTGTATCCGTTTCAGAACATCACCGAGCCGCTTCAGGCTTTCTGCCGGATAGATAACACCGGTCGGATTGTTGGGGGAACAGATGATGATGGCGCGGGTTTTGGTCGTGATCGCTTTTTCGATGGCGTCGATATCAAGCTGAAATGTATCGCGATTCGTCCAGACCTCAACCGGGACGCCGCCGTGGTTGTCGATATAAAATTTGTACTCGACAAAGAAGGGGGCCAGAATGATGACCTCCTCCCCCGGATTGAGAATGGTCTTGAGCACCACATTGAGAGCGCCACCGGCACCACAGGTCATGATGATATTGTCGGCCGGGACTTTTAAACCGGAATCCTTCGAGATCTTTGCCGCTACGGCACTCCGTGTTTCGCCGTACCCGGCATTATTCATGTAGCGATGCATCCCCGGCAGCGGGTTCTGTGCCAACTCCAGCAATTCACGGCTGAAGGATTCGGGTGGTTCTACATCAGGATTGCCAAGGGTAAAATCATATATTTTATCAACGCCGAATTCCTGGCGCAGGCGCTCCCCCTCTTCAAACATCTTGCGGATCCAGGATGATTTGGATATTTGACTGGCGATCTTCATAGAAATTGCCATTACAATTCCCTCCATTAATAATTTTCTGATACGATAAAAGAATCGAAATACTACAACACTTCGCGGAGAACTCAAATGGAAATTCCTCCGTATCCTGCGTCACGACCGCTGGCACTGACGGATAAACCTCTTCTGGACCGGTTATGTGCCGATATCCAGCCACGTGTTTCCGAACTGACCTTCGCCGGTCTCTACTTGTTCCGGAGGGCGCACGACTATCAGCTTTCGATGACGGCAGATTCGATCATCGTGCTGGGCAGAGGGTATGACGGGTCAGTATATTTCCTGCCGCCGCTCGGAGGTGATGTTGCAACGGCTCTGAAGGTCACGTTTGCAGACGGCCAGACACTGTATGGCGCTGATGATCAATTTGCAGCCAGATACCTTAACGGGAATACCGTGCAGATCACCGAGCTGCGCGACTCGTGCGACTATCTCTACCTCCGTGAAGAACTGGCAACATTGCCGGGTAGCCGCTTTCACAAGAAGAAAAACCGGATCAGTTATTTTACGGCCCGTCATGACTATACCGTCACCCTCTTTTCCAAAGAACATACCGAAGGCTGCCTGAACCTTTTGGACAAATGGTTTCAAGCCTCCCGAAACGGTAGCGACACATCGCTTAATACTGAGATGGAAGCCGCTTCCGAAGGGTTGCGCCACGCTGAAGCGCTAGGACTTGAAGGTGTAGTCATCACTGTTAGCAAGGCCGTGGCCGCCTTTGCCCTAGGTGAGCGTCTCAACCGTGAGACAGCTGTATGTCATTTCGAGAAGGCAGACCCCTTTATAGAGGGGGTGTCACAGTTGGTTAACCGCGAGTTTGCCCGGCTGCTGTTTCAGGAGTGCAGATACCTTAACCGGGAGCAGGATCTGGGGAGCATGGGACTTCGCAACGCCAAGCTATCCTATCATCCGGTGGAACTTGTGAAAAAATACCTGGTTACCTAAATACGATCACAAAGTTTTTGTTGCACTTTACAATAATACATAGTAAAAGAATTGTTCTTTTAAAGACGGCAATATTTGCCGAAATCTCCTTGCTCCGGCTAGGACCGGGGCTCGAATCCGTGAGGAGGATTACCAACATGAGGAAGTATGAAACAATTTTTATCCTCCAGCCTGAACTGAGTGAAGACGACATCAAGTCGGTCACAACAAAGGCACAAGACGTCATCTCGGCGTACAAAGGCGAGTGTTTCAGAATGGATGACTGGGGTATCAGGAAACTGGCCTATCCCATCAAGAAGTCTGCCAGAGGCCGTTATTACTATCTCCGTTTTGATGGAGAGAGTGCTCTTATCGCCGAACTTGAGCGCCGCCTGAGACTGGACGACAAGGTGTTGCGTTACCAGAGTATCAACATCACCGACCTTCCCGAACGTGCTGTACCTGAGAAGAAAGTCGAAGTTCCGGAAGCAGTAACAGAAGAGACTGTGGAAGAAGCACCCGCCGCTGAAGAAGCTGCTGAATAACATTTTCGGGAGGATATATACTCATGAGTGACGAAAGACCAGCGACAACGACACCTACAACGACAACTTCATCTTATCAGCGTCCCGCTAGTTCCGGACAGCGCCCAACTGGCGGACCGGGACAGCGTCCATCAGGCCCCGGCGGTCAGGGTGGCCCACGCAAGAGACGTCCTTTTCAGCGCCGTAAAGTATGCCGTTTTTGCGCAGAAAAAAACCTGACCATCGATTACAAAGAGCCCCGTACACTTCGCTTTTTTATTACTGAGCGTGGCAAAATTGTTCCTCGCAGAATTTCGGGGAACTGTGCGGCTCACCAACGTCACATTACTGAAGCTATCAAACGCGCCAGAAACATTGCGTTACTGCCGATTGCCGCCAATCACGCAGTAAGCTGATAGTATCTGAATGAGTCTGAAATCACCAACCGACCACTACCTGTATGTACGCCTGAAAGCGGCATTGCTTGGAGTGGTCGGTTCGTTTGTTTTATTTGCGGCCTATCTGGCAATTCCACCTCTTGGTATTTTTTCCGGAGTACTGGCACCATTTCCTGCTGCATATAACCGTTTGGTTCATGGTCGTCTATCTGCACTGATTGTTACACTCGGTACAGCTACCGCCATAACCGCACTGTTTGGGATTTTTGCCGGGGGCCTGTATCTTGGCATGTGCGGAATGATCGGCTTGTTAATGCCGGAACTCCTTTTACGTGGAGTCAGTGCCAGTCGGGCGCTTTTCTGGACGACAACAGCAAATTTACTGATTTTTTGCACCGGATTCATCGTCTACAGCACTGTTTCCGGTATCAATCTGCAGGGGTTAATATCTGCAGAAATATCAGGCAGCTTGAAGCAGGCGGTCACTATATACGAAAAGAGTGGCGTAACGGGAGAAGACCTGGAACTGATCAAACATTCGATGGCAACAGCCGCCGATCTGCTACAGCGCCTCTACCCTGCTCTTGTTACAGCATTACTTATCGTTATTGCCGGGTGTAACCTTGTTCTTATAAAAAAAACTACTGTTAAATCGGCACCACTTCTGGTTGTTGGTGATTTCAGTACGTTCAGGAATCCCGATCTGCTCGTTTGGGTTCTGATTACGGCCGGGTGTTCCCTGTTGTTACCTGAGTCCCAAATAACAACACCGGCACTCAATATTTTGCTGGTTATCACCCTGCTCTATTTTTTTCAGGGTATGGCGGTTATCTCAGCATTGATTTCAAAACATTCTGTTCCCGCTATGGTTCGGATACTTTTGTATATAATGCTGATCATCCAGCCGTACCTGCTGACACTTGTTGCCGGCATTGGACTATTTGATCTCTGGGTTGATTTTAGAACCCCAAAAAAACAGGAAAACCTGTAACTACTTGACAGGCTCGAAAGGAGAGTAAGATGAAAGTCATTCTGAATGAGAACATTGAAACGTTGGGTCACATTGGTGACATCGTAAAGGTAGCCCCCGGCTATGCTCGTAACTACCTGCTCCCTAAAAAACTTGCAATCCTGGCAACTGAAAAAAACGCCAAGGCACTTGACCACACAAAACGTCAATTGGCCTATAAGAAGAACAAGGCTCTTGATTCCGCAAAGAATCTGGGCGCAAAACTGGAAGCACTGTCAATTGTTCTCTCGCACAAAGCTGGCGAAGAAGGCAAACTGTTCGGCGCCGTCACCAACATGGATATAGCCGCCTTCCTGAAGACCAATGGCTTTGACATTGATCGCAAGAGCATTGTTCTTGCCGACACCATCAAGCACATCGGCGAGTTTTCAGTAGCGGTGAAGATCCACCCGGAAGTGACTGCAACACTAAAGGTTACTGTCGCCGCAGCATAATCCAATTCTGACATCATCACCTAAAGAGGGCCCGCAGATTCATTTCTGCGGGCCCTCCTGTTTATTGACGCCACCTTCCTGATTGCTCCCCCACAGATTTTGCCTACCGCACCAGCATCGCGTTTGGTAAGCACACAGTTATTTTCTTTGTTTTTCTTACAGAAAACAACTTCGTTATCGTTCTTATCTTTCTGAGCATGGTTTGGTATCTTGCGGTTACATCGCGTTATGGTATGCTACACGCATGCTGGCATCTGCAATTACCCCACATATCCTGGAATCACTCCGGAATCCGTCTGCATACCCGGTTTTGACCCGAACGGTTGAACTGATTCAAACGCATGTTTCGTGGCTTTTTCTCACCGATACTCATGTCTTCAAACTTAAAAAGCCGGTCAATTTCGGTTTTCTTGATTTTTCAACACTCGATCTCCGGCGTTTCTACTGTCATGAGGAGATTCGTCTCAATCAGCGTCTCTGCCCGGATATCTATGAGCAGGTTATTGCGCTGCGTGAATCGGATTCAGGTGCGTCTTTTGCCGATGATGGTACTGTGATTGAGTACGCTGTCATGATGAAACGTCTTCCTGCCGACAGGATGCTTGACAGGCTCGTTGACGGCGGGATGATTTCGGCGGAAGAAATACGGATTGTCGCTCGTGCGATTTGCACTTTCCACTCTAACGCCGCCACTTCGCCGTATATTTCAGAATTCGGCTCGCTGGAGCAGATCCAGTCCAACTGGCGGGAGAATTTTGAACAGTCACTACCATTCCTAACCTCCACGCTGCCTCCGGCTACCTGCGAAACAATCCGCACATATATCGATACCTTTACCGATTCACATCGCGCCCTTTTTGCTGAACGGATTGAACATGGCTATATCCGTGAATGCGACGGTGATATACACTTGGGCAATATCTGTCTGTTTAACAATACTGCGTATATTTTTGACTGTATTGAATTTAATGAACGCTTCCGCTATTCTGACACGGCGGCAGATATCGCTTTTTTGCTTATGGACCTTGATTTCCACCGCCGACCTGATCTGGCTGAAGCGGCAGTATCCACTTATATCACGGCATCAGGCGATACAAACAGTGGCCAGTTACTTACTTTCTACAAAGTGTATCGCGCCTTTGTTCGAGGTAAAGTTGAAAGCATGCAGTATATTGATACTGGTATTGCTCAGGAGGAGCGTTCTGCCGCTGAAAAACGTGCTATCCGCTACTTCCGCTTGGCACAGGGGTACTGCTTGAGAAGCCACCTCCCCCCCACCCTGTTTATCACCTGTGGAACAATGGGATGCGGAAAGAGCACTCTGGCTGATCAGCTTGCCTTTGAACTTGGCCTTCCAATCTTCAACTCGGACACCGTACGCAAACAGTTGGCGGGGTTGCCGCCGGGTGAAGCGGTTCAAGTGCCATTTGGAGAGGGGCTCTATTCGTGCGAAATGAGCCACGCGACCTACCGCCACCTTGAACGACTGGCCGACGCTGAACTGATTGCAGGACATTCAGTGGTGATTGATGCGGGATTTAGAACGGCTGTCGAACGAGCAGCATTTGCCCGACTGGCAGTTTCCCATCATGCAGAGTTTATTATTCTGCTCGTACAGTGTGATCCTGATGAGCAGCGACATCGTTTACGCGAGCGTTCTTCCCGCGGTGACTCAGTTTCCGATGGCAGGGTTGAGCTGCTGGATCAGCAAAAGTACTTTTTTGTATCCCCTGATGATTCGGAAGGTACCATTATCCCGGTTTCTACAAGCGGAACGTCGGAGCATGCCGTAAACGCTGTTTACGAGAGGTTGTTCAGATCATGAAGCGATTGTTCACACAAATATTGCACCGTCTGCAACTGCCCGAATCATGGATAATTTTCTTTATCCTCGGCATTATCATGATGACATTTCCTTTTCTGAATATTTTCAACAAGCCGATTCTTCTATTCGGTATACCGTTGCTGTACCTTTATTTAACCGCTGGCTGGATAATTTCGATTATCGTAATCTATCTTTTCATGATTGCTAGTCGCCGTGAAGAAAAGTCAACCCATGAGAAGAACGAACTATGAATAGCATGGGTTCCTCAGTGGCTGCTATATCACTTTGTTACATAGCACTGCTATTTTTTATCGCCTGGTATGCCCACCATCGCAAAGAGACCGGGCGGAGCATAATCAGCAATCCGGTCATCTACTCTCTCTCGCTCGCGGTGTACTGCACGACATGGACCTTCTTCGGGAGCGTCGGAAAGGCGGCTACGACCGGAATCGATTTCGTGCTGATTTACCTCGGGCCCTCACTAACGGCATTTACCTGGCTTTTTCTTCTGCGCCGTATCGTCAGAATAAGCAAAGAACACAACATCACGTCGATTGCTGATTTCCTCAGTCAGCGCTACGGGAAATCTCCCTGGCTCGGCGCACTGGTCACTCTCATCTCTATCCTCGGCATCATGCCCTATACAGCCCTGCAATTAAAGGCCGTATCCACCAGTTTTTTCCTGCTTAGCGGCACTCAAACAGGCCACATCGCATTTACAACGCTCGGTTCCGGAACGAGCGTTCCGATCGCCCTGCTTCTTGCATTGTTTCTGGCGCTCTTCAGTATTGTTTTCGGAGCTCGGAGACTGGTATCGTCAGAGCGGCATGAAGGCCTGATTGCAGCAGTAGCCTTTGAATCGCTGGTTAAGCTGGTCGCCCTTCTGGTAGTCGGGTTATTTGTCACCTACGGTCTCTTTGATGGTTTCATCGATATCTTTGAACGGTTCAAGGCCATAAACCCTGAGAAGTTCTCTCAGTTGTTCACGTTCAATACTGCGAAGCATGATGCCAACTACATATCCACATTTACGCTCCTCTTTTTATCCATGGGAGCGATTATGCTCCTGCCGCGACAGTTCCACGTCATGGTCATTGAAAATTCCGATGAACGCCACATAGCTACCGCGATGTGGCTTTTCCCCACCTATCTGTTCCTGATCAATCTTTTTGTCATGCCGATTGCCATCGGCGGCATACTCACCACCGGTAACAGCAGCGGGGCTGACTTTTTTGTTCTTTCCCTGCCTCAACTCGCCGGGTACAGAAGTATAGCTCTGCTCGCATTCCTGGGCGGTTTTTCAGCGGCGGCCGGTATGGTTATGGTTGAATCAATTGCCATATCAACCATGCTGCTGAACCATATCTTCATGCCGATCATTGTCAGGTTTACTCCCCGAACGTGGTTCCCGATTTTACTGATTAACCTCAAACGTTTCGGGATAGTTCTGGTCGTACTGCTGGGATATTTTTATTACCGGATAATTGGTGACTCGTACACACTCGTAAACATGGGCCTCATATCATTTTCAGCGGCGGCTCAATTCATGCCAGCCATGCTGGGTGGCCTTTACTGGAAACGAGGTAACAAGGCAGGAGCAATCAGCGGTATCCTGCTCGGTTCTTTGATCTGGCTCTACACACTGTTGCTCCCCTCATTCAGTAAATCGGGCTGGATTTCCGAAACTTTGCTTTCAAACGGCCCCTTTGGCATCTCACTATTTAAACCGACCGAACTGTTCGGACTGACCGGCATGGATCTTTGGAGTCACTCCCTGTTCTGGAGTATGCTTTTCAATGTCGGCTTCTATATTATTTGCTCGATACTTTTAAATCAGAATGAACAGGAACGTGATCAGGCACATAAATTTATCGGCGTTTTTAGCCATGAAGAGGCACATCGCCGTACCGAGCGAAAGCGGCTTTCAAAACCGGTTACAACGGATCAGTTCGTCACCCTCATGAGCAAGTTTATTGGCGAAACGGAGGCGAGAAAGTCGCTTGACCTCTATTCAAGGGAGCGGGAGATAAACGGAAACGGAGCTATTTCCGAATTTGAACTCCCGGATCTTAAACGTTTTACAGAAAAAACACTGGCTGGTTCAGTCGGTGGTGCTGCAGCCCGGGCCATTGTAAACAACTTCCTCTCGGACATCGGCTCCAGCATGGAGCCGGTGTATGACATTTTCAGCAGCGTGCGCACCAACCTTGACCAGAACCGTGAATCACTTTTTGTACGTCTGAAAGCTTCCGAGATCATCAATCGGACATTAGACCTGAACGTAATCATGGATGACCTGCTCAAGTTATTGGTAAAAGAGTTCAAGCTTGACGTTGCTCTGATCCTCACAAAGAATAGTGGCGGCACTTTTTCAACCATCAGTATTCAGGGACAAGATCTTCCGGCCATAAGTTCACCTCACTGGTGTCTTGAAAATATACCGTTTTTAGATCTGGTTTACGGTGACCAGAAAGCACATTTCATTAATGATCTGCGGCTTGAACGCGCTGCTCCAACGCTGGATCTGACAGTAGCCGAAGGTTTTATTTCCTGTGCTCACATCCCGATCTATCGGGAAGGTGAACCTGTTATGGCTGTACTTTCGCTGTTTTCTAAATCGATAGCCGGCCTCTTTACCCAGGAATTCATCGAGCTGCTGTCAAGCCTGGCGGGCCAGCTTGCTCAGGCAATCACAATCGTGCAGGAGATTGAAGCCAAGCAGCTCGAACGGAGCCAGAAAGAAGCGGCGCTTCTGCAAACAGCCAGAATCACGCGCGACATGGAAATTGCCCAACAGATCCAAAAATCATTTCTGCCCGATTCTGCGCCAACGATTCCCGGTGTTGACATTGCCGGACGCTGTGTTTCAGCCGCTCACGTCGGAGGAGACTACTATGATTTTTTTCTTCGAAGTGAACAGATAGTCGACATCGTTATTGCCGATGTTTCAGGCCATAGTGTTGGTGCCGCTCTGATCATGTCTGAGGTTCGCACCCTGCTGAGATCAGAAAGCAATTTATTTCGCAGACCGAGTGCTATCCTTGAGACCCTCAATATTCAACTGCTTGATGATCTGACCCGGGCAGAACTGTTTATCACCATGTTTTATGCAAAGTATGATGCTGTAAGCGGTGTACTCAGCTACTCAAACGCCGGTCACAATCACCCGGTTCTTCAGCGAAGGTACGAATCTCTAACAGAAGAACTCGATACGGAAGGATTAATTCTGGGGGTTAAAAAAGATGTCCTTTTTGAAGAGCGCAGTGTTAAACTTACAAGCGGTGATATCCTTGTTTTCTACACAGACGGCCTGACAGAGGCGTGCAACGGTGAAGGCGACATGTTTGACACAACGGGGGTGTACAACCATCTCAACACATGTATGCATCTTTCTGCCAATGAGATTCTCGATTCGTTCTATGCAAGAATCCACGAATTTACCGGTTCCCAAAGTTTACAAGATGATATATCGCTTGTCGTAGTAAAAATAATCTGAGTTAAGGGGAGACCATATGGATATTAAAACAGAAGTTACGGATGGGGTTTCCGTGCTGTTTATCAGGGAAGACCGTCTTGATGCAAACAATTCTGAAGAGCTTAAAGTAGAATTACGGCGCTTTTATGAGAGCGGGACAAAAGACCTGGTCATCGATCTTAAGGAGATACATTTTATCGACAGTTCTGGGTTGGGGGTACTGGTTTCGGGCTATAAGAACGCTTCCACCTCTCACGGGACCCTCAAACTGTCGAATTTGCAATCACAGGTGAAGTCCATGTTTGAACTGACCAGGCTTCACCGGGTTTTTGATATTTTTACATCTGTTGATGACGCACTGCAGAGTTACCGCTGATTACTGAATGTAAAAGGGGAAAGAAAACGCCGTGACGGGAAGCATATGAAAAACGACATCGACATAGATATCACCATCCCAAGTCATACCCGCTACTTGCGTATGGTCGGCAAGATAGGTGAAAAAGTGGCACAGGAGATTGACTGCCCAGAAGGGATCCGTGAAACATTATCCAGTCAGCTTGCCATTGTGCTGACAGAAGGACTGGTTAACGCCATTAAACATGCCAACAGTGCTGACCCGGATAAGGAAATACATGTTCGAATTAACGTCTCTAACAAAAATCTGGTGGTTCGTATCTACGACAACGGCGTTGGCTTCGATCTGGATGCCGTGCCGTCCCCCAGTTTTGCATCAGGCGAAATTGAAGATAAAGGGCGCGGCATTTTTATCCTTCGATCACTGATGGATACAGTGAGATACACACGCTCTGATGACGGAAATGTTCTGGAGATGCGAAAGAACCTGCCTTAGCCCGGATAAACAGTATACACGTACATAACATACTAAACAGGTGTTGCCTCCACTCCCCAATGAGCCAGTTCAGTCAGTACATTGGAAACAAGAGTTTCAAGCTGAGCCCCTACTTCTGCAGTTAGCCCGATTTCCATTTCTATTGATCCAGGCTGCACCCCGATCAGCACCATCTCATGCGGTGAATGCCCCATCAACTCGGATACCGCCAACAAGTCCTTAAGTCCCATCTGATGCGGTGAAACTTTGGTCTGCAGAGCAATCGGCAACTCCTGCCCGCTCAACCGGACGCAGGTCCCTGCTTTTTTACCGGTTTCAACAGCATCTATCATGATGAGGTTAGTGATATTTTCAAGCTTTGGAAGTAAATCCAACCCCAACGTGCCGCCGTCCATTATCTCAACGTTATCCGCAAACCGATACCCCTGCTGAAGGCGCTGTGCAACCAGCACACCAACGCCATCGTCACCCATAACAAGATTGCCGATACCAAGGACCAGAACAGATATTTCGGGAGGAACTTCAGTCATAAATAGTCCTTTACATACAAACGATGGAGCGCCCACTCAAGGATGCTTACTCGCCAATATAACAAGGGCGCATAATAATGCGCCCTTGAGAGTCGTTACCGGTTTACAGGAGTGAAAACTATTCACGGACAAATATATCAACATCAGTTTCGTGGACCATGCCCATCAAACGGGCATATTCCGACTCGATAAGTTCATAATGATGATGAGTTTCTTTGGCATTCAACTCATAAACCGCTTTAATCTCGGGATTATCGATCTTTGAAGCGGTCTCCAATAAAACTTCTTCAAGATTTTTCTCCCGTTCCATAGCAAGCTCGAGCGCCTTTTGCTCGCTGAAGTCGGCCGAAATCAAGCGGGCAATTGTCGAAACCCAGCTCGATTCGTTATCGGGAGCAGAATCAAGGAACGCATCGAGAGAAGGGATATCGGACCCTTGGTAAATGTTGAAGAATTGGGACGCATGCTCCCGTTCCTCTTTTGCAAGCAGCTCAAAGGTGCGGCGTGCATCAGGATTATTCATTTTTTGTGCACCAAGCTGATAAAAATTCATCGCATTTTTTTCGGTCTGGATGGAGCGCTTGATCGCCTCTTGAATGTTTAGACTCATAACAGTTCCTCCTCTATAAAGTAGTAGTGGTGAAAAAATACCACATCGGTCCTGTTTGTCAAGTGATTGCTCGGCAAAGTGATAGTCCATCACTATATCATCCAAAGCGATTGACATCTGCACTGACCGGCGTGTAAAAGGAAAACTCATTTCAGTTGAATCAGGCGGGGGAAACTATGGCTATTGAACCAAACAAGATCATTTATTCGATGATGAAAGTCAGCAAGTTTTACGACAAGAAGCCGGTCATTAAGGACATATCTCTATCCTATTTTTATGGTGCCAAGATCGGCGTACTTGGATTAAATGGTTCCGGAAAGTCCTCTCTGTTACGGATAATGGCTGGAGTCGACAAGGATTTCAATGGACAGGCGGTCCTGTCGCAGGGATATACCGTCGGGTATCTGGAGCAGGAACCGCGACTTGACGAAACAAAAACTGTTCGCCAGATTGTCGAAGAGGGGGTTCAGGAAACAGTTGACCTGCTGGCCGAATTCAATGCAATCACCGATAAATTTTCCGAACCTGACGCCGATTTTGAAAAACTGTGCGATCGCCAGGCGGTTCTTCAGGAAAAGCTGGATCATCAGGATGCCTGGGATCTCGACGCGCGCCTGGAAATGGCGATGGACGCCCTGCGCTGCCCGGATGGGGATGCATCGGTAAAGGTGCTGTCCGGCGGCGAAAAGCGTCGTGTCGCGCTGTGTCGGTTGCTGCTCAAAAAACCGGACATCCTGCTCCTGGACGAACCAACTAACCACCTGGACGCAGAAACCGTCGCCTGGCTGGAGCATCATTTGCACAACTACCCCGGCACGGTTATAGCCGTTACCCATGACCGATACTTTTTAGATAATGTCGCCGGCTGGATATTGGAACTGGACCGCGGTGAAGGTATCCCCTGGAGAGGGAATTACTCTTCGTGGCTGGAACAAAAACAGAATCGTCTGGCAAATGAAGAAAAGCAGGAGACGGACCGCCAGAAAACGTTGAAGCGCGAGCTTGAATGGATCAGGATGTCCCCCAAAGGTCGACATGCCAAGTCGCAGGCGCGTATCAGCTCCTACGAAGATATGGTTGCCCAAGAGAGCGAGAAACATGCCAGAGATCTCGAAATCTACCTGCCACCCGGTCCACGTCTGGGAGATATCGTCATTGAGGCGGAAAAAGTCGCCAAAGGGTACGGAGATCGGCTGCTTGTTGAGGACATGACGTTCCGTCTGCCACGTGGCGGGATCGTCGGCATTATTGGCCCGAACGGCGCCGGCAAGACCACCCTCTTCCGCATGATTACCGGACAGGAAAAAGCCGACTCCGGCTCGTTCCGTATCGGCGACACCGTCCAACTGGCGTATGTAGACCAGAGTCGCGACTCTCTTAATCCCGACAAAACCATATGGGAAGAAATTTCAGAAGGGCAGGAAGCTATCCCGCTCGGCAAGGTGCTAGTAAATTCGCGGGCCTATGTGTCCCGTTTCAACTTCTCCGGCAGCGATCAACAGAAAAAGGTTGGGACGCTTTCAGGTGGCGAGCGTAACAGGGTACATCTTGCCAGGATGCTGAAGAGCGGCGCCAACGTAATTCTGCTGGATGAACCAACCAATGATCTGGATGTCAATACCATGCGGGCTCTGGAAGAGGCTCTAGAAAATTTTGCCGGATGCGCGGTTGTTATCAGCCATGATCGCTGGTTTTTGGATCGCATTGCCACGCACATTTTGGCATTTGAGGGTGATTCAAAAGTTGTCTGGTTTGAAGGAAATTATTCAGAGTATGAAGAGGACCGTAAAAGACGGCTGGGCGCTGCTGCCGACATTCCACATCGCATCAAGTACCGCCAGCTGACGCGGTCCTGACCCTGACAGACAGGATACGTGCGGTAACGCAACGTTACTTATATTTCCTGAAAAACACGGGTAACAACTGCTAACGTGTTGACCTGCCGGGGCGTTCCATGCTGGCCTGCATCAGCTCTACAAATGCCTGCCTGGTTTCCAAATCAGCAATAGAGGCTGACTGTGCATCAATCAAGGCCAGTTGCTGAGGAGTGAGGGGGTGTACGGTGACAATTTCTTCCGGCGCTTCAACGGTCGGCTTTTCAACCCTGCCCGCTTTAAGCACGATATCGTGGACAACCTCAGCACCGAGACAACTGTTGAGTTTTTCTTTCATCATGGCGGTCATAAACCGGAGTTCCTGCATCCAAGGCGCGCTGGAGACCGCCACGGTTAACGTGCCGTTAATGATCCGCATCGGATGCGCCCGGGAGGCAATTGTTGCTCCAACAGCATTCGGCCACATACGCCATATTTCAGCTTCACGCAATCGTTCAGCCAAACCCAAGCCGGCGAGACTCTCCTGTACCAACCCGGACAACGGACGGGGAAAAGGCATCTTAGGGCGCTTTGACATGTTGCTTTCTCCGGCGGCTTACGACACCACCAATAATCTGCCCGGCGACTGAGCCGCCCAACGTCAACGGAATAAAATGCCAACTGACCCCCGCTTTGAGGCGCAACAGCACAATAAAGGGGATCGGCAGATGAATCAAAAGAAACCACATGAAGGAATATTTTGGATAATTTTGGCGAATATACCCACATGGAATACTTACTATTAAAGCGAATACAACCAGTCCGATAATGGGGATTAAGCCGTCCATAAAAAGTTCCTTTCGGGGCATAGTAGAAACTCAGACGATTTTTGTCAATTAGCTTTACACCAAGACCCGCATAGTAAGTTCATATAATTGGAGATCCATACTGTGATTCAAAATGGCCAGTTACTTGCCGTATTCAACTCGGCACACCGAGTCATGAAGGCGGAAAGCATTCTCAAAAATTGCGGACTGCCGATACTACTCATACCTGCCCCCCGAGCGCTTTCAACAGACTGTGGTCTGGCTCTTTGCTATAACAGCGATCTTTATGACGACGTACTGCAGGCTCTCACATCTGAAAATATTTTGCCTGAACATATCTATCGAAAAAATAGCGATTCAGACTATGAACCTGTCTGGAAGATTGTGAACATCGATTTTTCAGGTAAATAAGGCATTGTTCACACTAAATGACACGTTATGTCACATGCGCCAACGGATGAATAAATATCCCAGAGTACCCGACTAATACAGCTTTAAAAACAAATAGTTCTTGACAGCAGCGGGGTCCCCATTTATAGTGACCCCCTTTTGGAATAACTCTGTATCGAGGCAACAACTCTACGATGTTTGACAGCCTATCCGACAAACTTGAATCAGTCTTTAAAAAACTTCGCGGTCAGGGAATGATGACTGAGGAGAATATCAAGGATGCTTTACGCGAGGTTCGCCTTGCTCTCCTTGAGGCCGATGTAAACTTCAAGGTAGTCAAAGATTTTATAGAGAACGTCCGGAGTAAGGCGGTTGGCACCGATGTATTGACCAGCCTCTCCCCCGGTCAGCAGGTTATCAGAATCGTCCATGACGAACTTGTTGCGATCATGGGCGGTGTCGAGGACAACTCACTCGACCTCGCGGCAAAACCGCCTGTGGCCATTATGATGGTCGGTCTGCAGGGAGCCGGCAAAACGACGACGTGCGGCAAACTGGGCAACTTCCTCAAAAAGCAGAAACGCCGCCCATTACTGGTGTCCGCTGACGTGTATCGCCCGGCTGCCATTGAACAGCTGGAAACGGTAGGCCGCCAGCTCGGTCTTGAAGTTTTTGCGTCAACAGCTGATCAGAAGCCTCTTGATATCTGTGTCAGTGCTATGAAGTTTGCTGAACTTAATGGTTACGATACGGTCATTCTCGATACCGCAGGGCGTCACCAGATAGATGACTTTCTGATGGATGAGCTGCGCGAGATTACTGAAGCGGTACAACCACGAGAAATTCTATTTGTAGCTGACGCCATGACCGGCCAGGAAGCGGTAACTATCGCCAGCGGCTTTAATGATCGGCTTGAAATCACCGGTGTTGTCCTATCCAAGCTGGACGGCGATGCAAAAGGTGGAGCAGCACTTTCCATCAAAGCGGTTACCGGTAAGCCAATAAAATTTGTCGGACTTGGCGAAAAGCTGGATGCATTGGAAGTTTTCCATGCTGACCGGCTTGTCTCGCGTATTCTCGGCATGGGTGATGTTCTTACACTCATTGAAAAAGCACAGACACTTTTTGATGAGAAAGAAACGACAGTCCTTCAGCAAAAACTGAAGAAGAATCAGTTTGATCTGGAAGACTTTCTTGCGCAGATGCAGCAGCTCAAAAAGCTGGGTTCAGTTGAATCGATTATGGGAATGATCCCCGGTATGGGCAAAATGATGAAGCAGATGAAGGGCGCCCAGCCAAGTGAAAATGAAATCAAGTGCATTGAAGCGATTATCCGCTCGATGACCCCTGGTGAACGTGCTAACCAAAGCATAATAAACGGTAGCCGCCGTCTACGGATATCCAAAGGGAGCGGCACAACTGTGCAGGAAGTCAATCTGTTGCTTAAACGGTTTACTGAAGCACAGAAAATGATGAAGATGATGCAGAAGCTTGGTCCAAAAGGTCTACTCAAAGGAATGGGGGGTCTTGGCGGACTGGGAAAAGGAATGATGCCGTTCAGATAATCAATGCATGACACGTGTTCACAAAATACCATCCAAGAAGTATAAAATCAGGAGGATACACCCATGGCTACAAAAATCAGGCTTGCACGCGCAGGCGCTAAAAAAAGACCTTTTTACCAGATAGTTGTTGCCGACGAACGTAGCCGCAGAGATGGCAGCTTCATCGAAAATGTTGGCACATACGACCCGACCAAGAATCCGGCTGTTGTTAAACTGAAGACCGAAAAAGCGGCAGAGTGGCTCAGCAAGGGTGCCCAGCCGACCGATACGGTTCGTCAGCTTTTGAAAAATGCCGGACTGCTTGGCAAGGAACCAGTTGTGGCCGCATAGTATCCAGTTACTCCGGTCCGCCGGTCACTCTATCTCTGAGCAGCAGAGGATACCGCCATGAAGACTCTTGTAGAAAGCATTGCAAAGGCACTGGTTGATGACCCGACTCAAGTAAATGCATCCGAGGAGACAGAAGAGGATACTCTGGTCATCAGTTTGACCGTCGCCAAGGATGACATGGGACGTATCATCGGCAAAGAAGGGCGAACCGCTAAAGCGATTCGAACTATTATCAATGCCGTATCTACAAAAGACAACAAGAAGGCAATCCTCAAGATTGTAGAATAAATGACAGATCAGGATGAATTAATTCCGGTAGGCAAGATCATCGGTACTCATGGAATTAAAGGGGCTTTGAAGGTCCACTCCTATTCCGGAACTATAACTAGTTTGCAATCAGCCAAAACAGCTTTCCTGAGAGGGAAAGACGGCACACTTCGTGAGTATGTCGTAAAGAGTGTTTCTGCTCATGCTGGCGGCTTCATTTTAATTCTGGATGATTTTTCTGACATAAATCAGGTCCTATTCATGACCGGTTCAGAAATTTGCCTGAAGCTAAGCCAGCTACCTGTTCCTGATGAAGATGAATATTACTGGCGTGACCTGATTGGTCTTACCGTTCATACGGATCAAGGAATCGAATTGGGTACACTTGTTGATATTTTTGAAACCGGCAGCAGTGATATCTACGTTGTACGCGGTAGTTCAAAAGAGTATTTGATCCCGGCTATTGCCGATGTAATTGCTCACATTGACATACCGGGTAAAAAAATGATTATCACCCCGCTTGACGGCTTGCTGGATTTATGAATTTTGACATCCTGACTCTGTTCCCCGGGATGTTTTCAGGTCCTTTTGATGAAAGCATTATCAAGCGGGCCAAAGACAAACAGCTCATTGACATTTCGCTACACAACATCCGCGACTGGGCGGTTGACCGCCATCAAACTGCAGACGATTCACCTTACGGTGGCGGAGCAGGAATGGTCATGAAAGCTGGTCCACTTGCGGCATGTATTGAGTCAGTAAAGTCTCTGCACCCTGAATCAACCGTTGTGCTTACATCCCCCCATGGACGGCGACTCACCCATAGCGTTGCCTTGGAGCTTGCCGATAAACCGGGGTTGATAATTGTTTGCGGTCGTTATGAGGGGATCGATGAGAGAATCCGCTCGATTTACGCTGAGGATGATATTTCACTCGGTGATTTTGTTCTCTCGGGCGGTGAAATTGCCGCGATGGCAATTATTGACTCTGTAACAAGGCTTATTCCGGGAGCGCTTGGGAGTGCTGAGTCAGCTGAATCAGATTCTTTTGGTGACGGCTTACTGGAGTATCCACACTACACCCGCCCACCTGAATTCAAAGGTCTGGCGGTTCCTGAAGCCCTGCTTTCGGGACACCATGAACTGATCAGAAAATGGCGACGTAAGGAATCACTGCGTAAGACCAGAACGCTGCGTCCTGATCTGCTCTCAAATGCTTTGCTGACACGGGAAGACCGGAAGATGCTGGCAGAGATTGAGCAGGAGGAAGCCAATGGGAGATAATACCATGGCATGTAACAATCTGGCCATCGCCCTTGTTCATTATCCGGTTTACAATAAGCATCATGAGGTTGTCACCTCTGCTTTAACAAACCTTGATCAGCACGACATCGCCCGTTCATCAAAAACGTTCGGGATTGACCGCTTTTATATTGTGACCCCTTCCGAGGAGCAGCGAAAACTTGCTGAACGAATAAGTGGTCACTGGCAACAGGGGTGGGGAGCTGGCTATAACCCTGACCGTAAACAGGCACTCGATATCGTCCGTGTAACTCCGACGATGGCAGCAGCGGTAGCGGACTTTCAGGGCGGATTCAGTAAACCGGTAAAGATAGCAATCACAGGTGCCGCGCAACGCTCCGGTTCTATAGCGCTGGTGACGTTCAGGAAACTGCTGCAGGAGGATGATCAGCCGTATCTGCTCCTGCTCGGTACCGGATGGGGTTTGACAGAAGAATGTTTTGAATCTGCTGATCTCATACTTAAACCAATCGCCGGAAACGGAATATACAACCACCTCTCGGTTCGTTCCGCAGCGGCAATAATGCTTGACCGTCTCAGAGGAATTGAACGCGAAGATACATAATACACAAACCGAGCATAATACAGGAGGAAGGTACCCAATGAACACCATCGATTTTCTGGAATTTGACCAAATGAAGAAAAATGTAATCCCTTTTAAAGTCGGGGATACTGTAAAAGTACACGTACGAATTGTTGAGGGTGACAAGCAGCGTATCCAGGTATATCAAGGCGTTTGCATTGCCCGCCAGAACGGTGGCGTTCGCGAGACATTTACGGTTCGTAAAATTTCCAACAACATCGGCGTTGAAAGAACATTCCCGCTTCACTCACCCAACATTGAAAATATTGAAGTTATGGTTCGCGGCCATGTTCGTCGTGCCAAACTCTACTACCTGCGTAAATTGCGCGGTAAGGCAGCCAGAATACGCGAGAAAAAATACGTACCTGTTGCCAAATAGCTCACAAAAAGCCCCGCTTCTGCGGGGCTTTTTGTTTAGTATGTTGAAGTAATTTTCTGCTATTTTTCTTCCAGAATATTTCTTCGGTTACACACTTGTCTGTTTATCATAATCAGGACTAACTATGACGCATCAAGGCGAGCTCTTTTCAGTACCACCTCTCGATACTCTGAAGTTTGAAAAGATCGCATACAGCAACGGTGTTACCTACGTGGCGGGGATCGATGAAGCAGGGCGTGGGCCGCTTGCTGGCCCGGTAATGGCAGCAGCGGTAATCCTGCCCGCCGGGCTCTCGATCATCGGCGTTGATGATTCTAAAAAGCTCACGCCATACAAGCGGGATAAACTGTTTGATATCATCATGGCACAAGCACTTTCAGTTGGAGTCGGCATCGTGAGTCCGGCCGAAATTGACCAGATCAATATTCTGCAGGCCACCCGCCGTGCCATGCTGGGTGCCGTTCAACAGCTTTCCCACCAGCCGGACTACCTATTAATTGATGGAATAAGTACCATCGACAGCACTGTCCCCCAAAAGACTATAAAAAAGGGCGATTCATTAAGCCTTTCCATAGCGGCAGCATCAATCATCGCCAAGGTAACCCGTGACCGCCTTATGGTCGAAATGGATTCAACGTATCCAGGTTACGGCTTCGCCGGTCACAAGGGGTATGGCAGTGCCGCGCACATGGACGCAATCAGGGTTCTCGGCCCGTGCCCCATCCATCGACTGACTTTTGGCGGAGTCAGGGAGTATGTTGATTGTACGTTTTCCTGATAACATTCCTAATTATCTACGGCGGCATGCATTTGTACGCCTTCTTCAAACTGCGTGATGCATTTCGGCCCCAAAGTCAACTGACATTGCCCCTGATTTTCTGGATGATTATCATGACGCTCATCCCGCTTCTTGTTCGCGGGGCAGAACGATTCGGGATGGAGAAAACTGCACTGGTTTTCGCATGGCCCGGCTATCTCTGGATGGGCTTCCTGTTTATCTTTACCTCCGTTCTGCTCTTCACCGATGTTGTCAGTCACGTTTACCGCATTGCTTTCCATCTGCTATCCAATCGGTCACCAGAATATACACTCTCACGGTATACCAGCAGGATTGCTCTTACCCTGGCCTTGATCGCCAGTGTGTATGCCTTTATTGAAGCAGACCAGATCCGTAGCGAACATGTTGTTATCGCCTCATCCAAACTTCCGCCCTCCATGTCGAAGATCAGAATAGTACAGATATCCGATATGCATATCGGTTTGTTGTGGCAAGAGGTTCGACAGAAGCGGATTCTTAAATTAATCCGGGAAGCTAGGCCTGACATTCTCGTTTCAACCGGTGATTTAATTGACGGCAAACTAAACCGTGACTACGGGATATCGGAACACGACCCACTGGCCGCTTTACTGGCTTCAGTTCCGGCGCCTTCCGGTAAATTTGCCGTGATTGGCAACCATGAAGTTTATGCCGGTCTTCCCCAAGCGTTGGCCTTTAGCCGTGCAGCCGGGTTTACAATGCTCCGGAACCAGTCCGTACATCTAACGTGCGGTATAACGATATCGGGAGTCGATGACCCTGCCGTTAATCAAATATCGCACGCTGCCCCAGACGCTGAAACAGCACTAATCAATTCAGTTCCACGCAATTCGTTTAATCTGCTATTGAAGCACCGACCCGATATATTACCAGAAAGTGACGGCCGCTTTGACCTGCAACTCTCCGGTCATGTTCATGGCGGCCAGATTTTCCCGTTCAATCTTCTCGTCAGACTCAAACACCACATTCCGTGTGGTACGACCGTAACCAGGGCAGGATCACGCATTCACATCTCAAGAGGGACCGGAACGTGGGGCCCTCCCATGCGTTTGTTTGCTCCGCCGGAGGTTACGGTGATCGATATTATTCCGCAGCCACAAAACACCTTCCGATAAGAAGCATGCATATCATCTACTGTTTAACTTTCAGGGATAATACGCTATAGTTCTCATTAAATCATGTAACAGAGGGATTGCGCATGGATACAACTGTTAAGGAAACTCCTGTTACCTCTCCGAATAATGGCATGATCACGAACCTGTTGCTTAAAGAGAATATCATCTCAGCTCAACAGCTGGCGTATGCTGTCCGGGTTCGAACCAAACTCACCACTCCCAGAACCATGATTGACACACTGCTTGAACTTGGTTATCTGACACAGGATATCCTCCGGGAGACATTGCGAATTAACCGGGTTAACATCCGCTTGGGAGACTTTCTTGTTGAACTTGGGTACCTCCGTGCATCCGACCTGAAACAGGCGCTTGGAATGCAGAGTGAATCAAAGGTCAAGCAGCGTTTGGGAGAGATCCTGGTTGACCGGGGTTTTATCGAGGAGCGGAAACTGTTGGAAGCCCTGTCGTATCAACTGGGCTATCCTTTAATCGAGCTGTCCTTTGTTGCTATTGATCGCACGCTGCTTTCAGTCATTCCACTCGCCGTCTGCCAGGAACTCGATATTGTACCGGTTCGACGCGAAGACTCTTTTGTCATCCTGGCACTGTCAGATCCGCTTGATCAAAAGTCGCACGATTGTGCTCGAAAATTTCTGGGAGATCAGGCACGGTTTGTCATTGCTTCCAAAGAATCCATTCGTAACACACTCAAAGCCCTGGAACGGTCAGCTACCCAACCGGTTCTCTCTGATGAAAATACAATCATAGGGATGATCAACACTCTTTTGGATGACGCCGTCGAAGAAGGTGCCAGCGACATTCATATCGAGCCGATGAAAGATCGCCTCCGAGTACGCTTCAGGCTCGACGGCGTCATGCATCATCATAAAGATTTCCCGAAAGAGATTGCCCCCCAGCTTTCAACGCGCATTAAAGTCATGGCGCAAGCCGATATCGCCGAAAAACGCCGTCATCAGGACGGCCGCATGCTCTTTAAGAGCCATAAGCATGGCATTGATCTTGACCTACGGGTCTCAATCTTCATTACCATCTATGGTGAAAAGATTGTTATGCGGCTCCTCAATAACAAAACATCACTCCTGGATATCAAAGAAATTGGTATGGCGCCGCGCATGCTTGAGCATTTCATCTACGAAGCGGTCGAAGTGCCCTCCGGTGTCATGATCATCACCGGACCAACCGGTTCCGGTAAAACATCCACTCTCTACAGCTGTGTAAATTACCTGAATGATGTCAACACCAGTATCATAACCGCCGAAGATCCTGTTGAAATAGTCATAGACGGAATTTCTCAGTGCTCCATCAATTCAAAGATTGGAGTCACCTTCGAAGAAACCTTACGGCATATAGTCAGACAGGACCCCGACATCATAGTTCTCGGAGAGATTCGTGACCATTTCTCTGCAGAGACGGCCATCCAGGCGGCCTTAACCGGTCATAAAGTGTTAACAACCTTCCATACTGAGGACAGTATTGGCGGCTTGATCCGTTTGATGAATATGGAGATCGAGGCTTTTCTGATCTCATCCACTGTCGTCTGCGTTGTTGCCCAGCGCCTGTTACGTCGGGTCTGTCCCGACTGTGCCGAACCGTATATCCCGACGCCACTCGACCTCAGCAGACTGAATGTCACGGCCAACGATCTAGTGGGGTCCGAATTCAAACTCGGGCGTGGCTGCAAAGCGTGCCGATTTAGCGGTTATCGCGGCCGAGTAGGAGTTTTTGAGTTACTGGTAATGAATGAAATGGTAAAAAACGCCATCCTGGATAAAAAAAGCTCGTACGACATCCGTAAAATCAGCATTGAAACATCCGGCATGGTGACCCTGATTGAAGATGGCTTGGTCAAAGGAGCTCGCGGGGAGATTTCACTGAAAGAAATCATCACTGACCTTCCACGACTTGGCAAACCGCGGCCCTTGGCTGAATTGCGAAGAATACTGGGAGTGACACAATGATTCCAACTGAAAAGCCGCTTATTGAATTGATTAAAGAACACCTTCAGGGTGATCTGCAGGGTTTGCCGGTATTTAATACTGTCGCGGTTAGGCTCCAGCAGATGCTGGCTCGTCGTGAGTTCAAGATGGAAGAAGTTATCGAAATGATCAGTGAAGATCAGTCTCTGGCAAGCCAGGTGCTCAGAGTGGCCAATTCATCCTACTATGCCGGCCTGTCATCTATTGCCACCATCAAAGATGCCATCGTCCGACTGGGTGCCCAGGAAGTTGCCAATATGGCTATGATGGCCTCTCAATTCGAGCTGTACCGTTCTGAAGATGAGTATTTGAACAGTTCAATGCAAAAGCTCTGGATTCATTCACTTGCGTGTGCGACCGGAGCAAAGTGGCTGGCAAAAAAAACCGGCTATACCCATCTGGCGGCCGAAAGTTTTATGGGGGGATTATTACACGACATTGGAAAGCTGGCTTTACTCAAAGTGCTTGATGACATCCAGCGCAACAAGGAAACAAAGGCCGCTTTTTCAAACACACTGATCAGTGAAGTCCTCGACCGAATGCATGAAGATGTCGGGTACAAGTTAATGAAGTCATGGAGCCTGCCGGATGCATACTGTTCTGTTGCAGTTAATCATCATAAAGAGGATTTTGACGGAAATGACATTTTATTGGACATTGTAAGATTGTCTGACAAGGCCTGCAAAAAAGTTGGAAAATCACCCAACCCGGATGCCACTCTATCGCTCATATCTTCTCTTGAAGCACAGTTTCTCGGAATAAAAGAAATGACTCTGGCAGAATTGGAAATTATCGTGGAGGATGCGGGCGAACTAACTCTGTGATGGGTAACAGTCCGCTATCTGAGGTAGTACGCAACGGCTCGATTGTGTTCCTCAAGATTTCGTGAAAACTGGTGGGTGCCGTCCTGGCGGGCTACAAAATAAAGGTAATCTGTTTTTTCCGGGGTCATTGCCGCCTTAACAGCATCCATGCCAGGGTTACCGATCGGACCGAGAGGCAGACCTTTGTTGAGGTAGGTATTGTACGGCGAAGGGCGCTGAATGTCGGCTTTGCTCACCTTGCCGGTGAACGCCCGAACTCCGTAAACCGCTGTCGGATCGCTCTGCAGCGGCATGCCAATCCTCAAACGATTGTGGAATACCGATGAGATCAGAGGTTTCTCGTCCGAGGAGACAGCTTCTTTTTCAATAATTGACGCCAACGTGACTATCTCATGGCGAGAAAACCTGCGTGCGCCCTCCCCCTCCTGTATCCCTGCATAGGCTTTGTTAAATTGCCCCACCATCTGTTCCAGCAGCTGCTCTTCACTTCCACCCCGCGAAAGATTGTACGTTGCAGGATAGAGGTAGCCTTCTGCACTGGCTTCGTTGAGGCCGAGGCGTGCCAGCAATGCCTTATCCCGGCATTTTTCCAGAAAAGCATCCCTTTTAAAATACCCCTTCTGCTCCAATAACTCAGCAGCCTGATACATTGAATATCCTTCAGGCAGGGTAAACTTACGGTAGTCAACATCCCCTGCAACAATTTTCCTCAGAATTACATCTGGAGTCATATTGTTGTTAAAACGGTATTCACCGGCTTTCAAACGGTGAGCGTCACCCCGCAGACGAGTCATAAGAACGAAATGCCATGAGCTGCGTATAACGCCACCGGCTTTGAGTTCATTGGCCAGTCTGCGGATCCCGCTACCTGCGGGGAATGAAATATCACAGACTACAGAGCCTTGCCCGGGGGAGATAAAAAGGCAGACAAGATACCAGAGGAGGGATATCACCAGAAAAATACGAACGGCTGTCACGCAAATGATTTTGGGGGTTAGAGCGGCAAAAGACATGGTCATAGTATGATAATATTTTCCGGAGGAGTCAAGCCCAAGTAAAGCATGCCCGTGACTTCGAGCACCAACAATGAATAACCCCGCCGCAAGCAGCGGGGTATCTGCACCTTAGTTGATGCTTGAATCGCCCCAAGGGGCGGGGAATTTACCCAGAGAGATTAAAGAGCAATAAACATACGCTGGCAAATAAGTAGAGGGGCATCCGTTAATTGTGGGATGCCGCTCTACTTTAAGCTACAAACTACATCACGAAAGCAACTTAGAAAGCAGTGTGTGACCTTCCACCTGCAGCCCGGTCAGCTTGGCTTGGGCCTCATCATACGAAGCAGCGCCATTCCCCTCTCCTGCCCCGCTCCGGTATATGACAAAAGGGACCGGATCAGAAGTATGGGTCATCAATCTTACCGGTGTCGGATGATCAGGCATGCAGAGAATAACATAATCACCGAATTTTTTTACTCCTTCCAGGACGGTGCCAACGACGTGTCGGTCGAAATCCTCAATAGCCTGGAGTTTATGCTGCATATTACCGGCATGTGAAGCCTCGTCCGGTGCTTCCACATGAACATAGACAAAATCGTGATCCTCCAGGGCCGTCAGAGCCGCCTGCCCCTTGCCGAGATAATTGGTGTCGATATAGCCGGTGGCACCTTCTACGTTGATGATATCAAGGCCGGCACAGATACCGATGCCCTTGATCAGATCAACTGCCGAAATGACCGCTCCAGTCAGTCCATATTTTTCCTGATAGGTTTCGATCAGTGGAGTCTTGCCGTGTCCCCACAACCAGATTGAATTTGCAGGAAGATTACCTTCCTCCTTGCGCCGCACATTGATCGGATGGCTATAAAGAACCATCTGGGCATGATTCATGATGTTGATGAGCATATCTGAACCATCACCACTGGGGAGAGAATCAAGCATGGCCTTGCCGGTAATGTCATGAGGTGGAGTTGAGCGCATTCCGTCTTTGCCGCCTCGCCAGACCATCAGGTGTCGGTAACCTACACCGGCATGAAATTCAATTGCAGGGGTGCCAACCTCACTCTGTAGAGTTTCAACCAGTTCGTGAGCCTCTGCAGTAGAGATGTGCCCGGCAGAAAAGTCCTGCATATAGATCGAGCTTCCCTGAGGCTTGAGCGTAACAAGATTCATGCGAAAAGCAACATCGTCAGGACCGAGGACGACTCCCATGCTGACCGCCTCAAGCGGTGAGCGTCCGGTGTAGCAGGTACGGGGATCATAGCCAAAAACCGATAGATTAGCCACGTCGCTGCCAGGGGGCAAACCATCGGGAACAGTGTTAGCAAGACCAACCTGACCATGCTGAGCCATAAAATCCATGTTGGGAGTTGCAGCGTACTGCAGGGGGGATTTATTACCGAGTTCGCTGTAGACAATGTCAGACATACCATCGCCGAGCAAGATGATAACCTTCATAAAAACCTTTCAATATGAAATGAGTTTCTGTTGCCAGCATATTAGTTTCCACAGCCATCATTTGTCAATCAATCAACTCAAGCGTATGAAAGCCGGAGCCATATGTGGCTCCCTTTCCTGCGTTAAAATAGCTGCCGAGAAGCAACAGCGAGAGCATTGGCTCAACAAGACCGGCACATTCAGCTATACCGATCAAACCTGCCCTGCTCAAACGCTTGGACCAGAGTGGCTGAGCAAAGTGTATGGTATCTTCGTAAACAACAACGTTCTGAGCGGCTTCAGACAACCGCACATAATCGACATCCAGCTCTCCGGTACCGTAATATGCACATAACGAGGAACAGCGCCGTAATTGTGAACGGAAAAACATGCCGAAATCAAAGCGATGAGCAATTGAACCATTGCTTAACAGACGTAACGGCGCTTTCAGTGATAATCTAACAGAATCTGAATGAACCGTGTTCTGCAGGATATGCTGGCCGGAAAGAAGAATCATACTCTCGGGCAGTGCTGCGCTGCCTGTAATTACATGACGTGCCCCTTGGTAATCAAGGTTAAACGAATGCAGTGTAAATAGCTCAGGAGCCAGAACTTCACGGACAGCGGCATCAATTATTTGAAGCAGCACTGAATAAAAAACACCGATATAATTAACCGTGCAGCCAACAACAACCATACCTACCGTACAGGACGACGTATTGCCATCTATCCCGTTTATATACAGAGAGAAAGGCAATGAAGGCTTTTGATGAAGCCGTACAATCTCAGGATTTGACGATAATCCTTGATCAAATACAATCCGGTAAGGACACTCGACGTACACGCTGCAGGAAGCGCATGGTTCCAGAAAAGTCGGGCAGCAGGATGCCTTAAACTGCGCTTCGAAATTACTCAACGCGTTGTAGAGCACGGCGGTCAAATGAACGGGGACATCCGTAACGACTTCACATTCAATGCAAACAAAATCTAAATCCACAGAATATTAACTCCCAAAAAAACAGGGGCAGCCAAAAAGGCCGCCCCGGAAGTGCACTACAGAACATTTAATTTGATCAGGCAAACTGTGCCTTAAGGAATTCACGATTCATCCTGGCGATAAACTTGACGTTAATCCCCTTCGGACAGGCAGCCATACACTCATAATGGTTGGTACAGTTGCCGAAACCGCATTCAGCCATGGCAGCTGTCATGTTTTTGACGCGGGCTACTGCTTCGGCTTTGCCCTGTGGGAGCAGCGCCAATTGAGATACTTTAGCACCGGTGAAGAGCATGGCGGCACCGTTAGGGCAGCCGGCCACACAAGCACCGCACCCGATACATTCGGCAGCATCTGTGGCCTCTTCTGCTATCGGCTTGGGAATCATGATGGCATTACCGTCCGGCACACCACCAGTATGACAAGAGGTATAACCTCCAGCCTGAATAATCGTGTCAAGTGCAGCACGATCAACAATCAAGTCACGAATGATCGGGAATGCACGGGCGCGCCACGGTTCAATGTAGATGGTATCACCATCCTTGAATTTACGCATATGCAGTTGGCAGACCGTTGTACGATCCTGCCCACCATGTGGCGCACCGTTAATAACCTGTGAACACATACCGCAGATCCCTTCACGACAGTCGTGATCGAATACGATCGGTTCCTTGCCGGCATGGATCAGGTCTTCATTGACGCAGTCAAGCATCTCCAGGAATGAGTGATGATCGGTGATGTTTTTTGCGGTATATGTTTCAAATTTTCCAGAATCGTTGGCGTTTTTCTGGCGCCACACGATCAGTGTCAATGTCATGGTCTTGTGATCGCTCATTATTTGTAGCTCCTTACCGCGAGATGAATAGTCTCGAATTTCAGAGGTTCCTTGTGGAGTTCAGGTTCCTTGTTGTTACCCTTATACTCCCATGCGCCGACGTAGGAGAAGTCGGCATCATTACGCATGGCTTCACCGTCAGACAGTTGATGCTCAACCCTGAAATGACCGCCGCACGACTCTTCGCGGTGCAGGGCATCACGAGCGAGCAGTTCACCGAATTCAAGGAAGTCAGCCACACGTCCGGCGTTTTCAAGCTGCTGGTTGAGTTCAGCACCTGTACCGGTAACTTTGACATTTTTCCAGAAATCGTCACGAATCTGTGGGATAACCTTGATGGCCTCGGTAAGGCTCTCTTTGGAACGCGCCATACCAACATTTTCCCACATAATCTTGCCCAGTTCTCGGTGGAACTCGGTAACGGTTTTTTTGCCGTTAATTGAGAGGAATTTGTTGGTAGTGCCCTTGACGTCTTCAATCGATTTTTTGAATTCAGGGTGGTCGACAGTGACCGCACCTGGTTTTACGGTTACCAGATACCCACCGATGGTGTACGGAATAACGAAGTAGCCATCAGACAGTCCCTGCATGAGAGCAGAAGCGCCCAAGCGGTTTGCACCGTGAACAGAGAAGTTGGCTTCGCCCAGTACGAACAGGCCGGGGATATTGCTCATCAGGTTGTAGTCAACCCAGAGGCCGCCCATGGCATAGTGCGGTGCAGGATAGATACGCATCGGCCGTTTGTAGGCGTTCTCATCGGTGATTTTTTCATACATCTCGAAAAGGTTGCCGTAACGCTCGCGAACCGTATCTTCGCTGAGACGGTTGATCGAATCGGCAAAATCAAGATAGACACCACGTCCGCCGGGGCCGACACCAAGTCCGGCATCGCATGCTTCTTTTGCAGAACGGGAGGCAATATCGCGCGGCGCCAGGTTGCCGTAGGAGGGGTACTTGCGCTCAAGATAGTAATCACGATCGGCATCTGGAATCTCGGCAGGGAGCTTACCGACATCTTCCTTCTTCTTGGGAACCCAAATACGACCATCATTACGCAGAGACTCGGACATCAGCGTCAGTTTGGACTGATATTCACCGGCCTGCGGTATACAGGTCGGGTGGATCTGAGTGTAGCAAGGATTGGCGAAGAAGGCGCCTTTTTTGGCGGCACTCCAGTTAGCCGTTACCGAGCAACCTTTGGCATTGGTGGAGAGGTAAAATACGTTGACGTAACCGCCGGTTGCCAGGCAGACGGCATCAGCTGCGTAGCTTTCTAATTCGCCGGTAACCAGGTTACGAACAGTAATACCACGTGCCACGCCGTCAACTACGACCAGATCAAGCATCTCGCGACGTGTGTGCATTGTTACCGAACCGGCCTTGATCTGGCGTGAAAGTGCTGAGTAAGCACCCAGCAGCAGTTGCTGTCCGGTTAGCCCCCTTGAGTAAAATGTACGTGAAACCTGGGCACCGCCAAAAGAGCGGTTGTCAAGGTAGCCGGCATAGTCACGGGCAAAGGGAACACCCTGTGCAACGCACTGGTCGATGATGTTGTTGGACACCTGGGCAAGACGCCATACGTCAGCCTCACGAGCGCGGAAGTCGCCACCCTTGATGGTGTCGTACATGAGACGCATAACGGAGTCTCCGTCACTCGGGTAGTTTTTGGCAGCATTAATACCACCCTGAGCGGCGATGGAGTGGGCGCGGCGAGGGCTGTCCTGGTAACAGAAAGCCTGGACATTGTAGCCCAGCTCGCCAAGTGAGGCTGCTGCGGCGGCGCCGGCCAGACCGGTACCGACCATAATGATGTTATACTTACGTTTGTTGGAGGGATTGACCAGCTTCAGGTCGAAGCGGTGCTTATCCCAGCTTTTTTCAATAGGTCCGGTTGGACATTTTCCATCAAGTATCACAATAACCCCCTTAACCTTTTAGAATGCCGGCAAAAATTGTCAGCGGGATGGTAACATAACCCAGAAAAAGAGCAAGAGCGACCAGAGTGCCGAGTTTAATAATGATCGGCTGGCTCTTGTCACAGCTCCAGCCCATGGTCTGGAAAAAGCTCTGGATGCCGTGCGAAAGGTGCAGGAACAGGGCGACCATTGCACCAACATAAATGAACGACACAAAGAAATTTTTGAAACCGGCGACGACCATACCCATCACATTGGGAACCATCTCATTGTGTAACGGCACAAGATTCGTTAGAGCTGCAGTTTCAGGATTTATAACCTGGAATGTGAAGTGAGCCAGATGATATGCCAGGAAAAGCGCCAGAAGAGACCCGGTCCAGATCATGTTCTCACTGGCAAAGGTTGCTTTTTGGGTAGACTTGACCGCGTACTGCTGAGGACGTCCCCCACGGTTTTCAATGGTCAACTGGATACCGAACCAGATGTGAATACAGACAATGGCCAACAGGATCAGACGAACGCTGATAATAATGGGTAATGGCAAGCTGTGGAGGTGTTCGGCATAGGCGTTGATACCACCAGTGAGCCACCCGAAGATGGAGCTGTTACCGAGCAGATGTACGACAGCGAACAGAACCATAGCCTGGCCTGTGATCGCCATCAGGATCTTTCTGCCGATGGATGACGAGGTGAATTGCATAGCATTCCTTCCTTTTTAGATAGTGTTATACTTCACAAAGTGAATGTTCTTGATACGACAAGTGCCCTTAGAGTGCGATCGAATCGTGAATCGGTGGGGCGCGCCAACAGAATCTGGAGACAACTTTCATGTAAACCTCCTTATTAGATGTATATTTTGGATGCGTCGATCAAAGCCGGTGGCGCACTTTATACATTACTATTTGATTCAACCGCGGTGATACTAAACATCGTTTTAAGAAAATGCAACCATTTTGTGTATACGGATTGTATTTAAAAAGGTTCAAGCCGCTACCCGACACGGACAAATTGCTTTATGGTGTCCATTCTGCTACTAAGACATAGTAAGAATATACTCTGCCACGTTACCTAGCCCTGACAAACAGGATAAATGTGTTAACAAAGTTGTTTTGCCAGCCCCTAAAATAACGGGATATGTATGTATCATGAAATTATTTCTGCCGAAAAACCGCATAAATAGTTTCTATCGTACTAAAAACGCAGAAAACAACTTCTACCTCACTTAAATCCGAGTTTTGGAGATTTCATGGAATTCAAGCTTTTAAAAAAAGACCCCCATTGTTCAGCACGCCTTGGAGTAGTCAGTACTGCGCGCGGTGACATTCAGACCCCTATTTTTATGCCGGTGGCAACTCATGGTGCCATGAAGCCGCTTACTCCGGCACAAATAAAAGAGACCGGCTCCCAGATTATTCTGTCCAACACCTATCACCTGCATCTCCAGCCGGGAGAGGGGCTGGTAAAAAAGGCCGGTGGCCTGCACAAGTTTATGGCGTGGGATAAGCCAATCCTGACCGATTCAGGTGGATTCCAGGTATTTTCTCTCCCTAACAAGCGCATCACCGAAGATGGTGTCTTTTTCAAACATGAAATTACCGGGGCGGAAATATATCTCGATCCTGCTACCGCAACCCGAATCCAGCAGGATCTGGGCGCCGACATCATCATGGCCTTTGACGAATGCATCCCCTACCCCTGCGACAGATCCTATGCCGAAAATTCAACAAAGAAGACCATCAGGTGGCTGAAAGAATGTCAGAATGCCATGACCGACAATGGCCAAGCTCTGTTCGGCATCGTTCAGGGTAGTGTCTACGAAGATCTGCGGGAAATGTGTGCAAAAGAAATGCGCAAGCTCGACCTGCCGGGCTACGCCATCGGAGGGGTCAGCGTTGGTGAAGGGCTGGAACTCTTGAAAAAGATCGTCGGTTTTACCACTCCACACCTGCCCGAAGACAAACCGCGATATCTGATGGGTGTCGGCCTGCCCGAGGACATCCTTGAAAGTGTCGAGCGCGGAATCGATATGTTCGACTGCGTCATTCCGACCCGTTATGCCAGGAGCGCCACTCTTTTTACCCGTCGCGGCAGAATCCGCCTGACTAACAAAAACTACAAACGTGATTTTTTCCCCATCGACCCGAGCTGTAGTTGCTATACCTGCCAAAATTTCAGCAGGGCCTATCTCCATCATCTTTTTGTTTCTAACGAAGTCCTCTCGGCAGTTCTTTCGGCTATCCACAATGTCCATTTTTATCTGGCAATGATGGCAGAGATTCGACAGGCCATCGGTGACGGAAGATTTATGGAGTATAAAGGTATATTTCTCGCCGAGTACCTGCAGGGTGAAAAACGAAAATAAATCTTATCTTCTTATCTTCTGCTCCAGCTCCAGATCGAGCTGCTTCAGCCGTTCGATACTCTGGCGCATCTCTTTGTTGTCGCGACTTAACGACAGGTTCTGAGTACGAAGATTTTTGAGTTCACGTTGCTTGACCCGCAACGTGAACGCCTCTTGCAGGTACGCAGCCAGCGGTGCCGCCTGCCTGGCCCAGATACTGGCAGGGTACTCATCCATAAGCCTGCCAAGCACTGCCTTGGCACGCAGTTCACCTTTTCCGTCTTCATTTCGCAGGTTCAAAAGAGCAAGACGAAACAGCGCTTCATCTGTCATCCCGTTCACGGACGGGGCATCAACGACGCGTTCAAAAAGGTCGCGCGCACCGGACTCATTGCCGGTCCGCAGGCATTGCAAAGCCTCCGAGAAATTACGTTCCTGGCTGGAAACAATCCACGGTGCAGATTTGGTCATTTTATCAAGAGTCCCACACCCGCCTGCCAGCAAGAGGGACGCCAGCACCGTCGCCATTATGGTGAACCGCTTAATACTCACAGATCTTCCCCTTTCCCTACTATCACATAATTGCTTCCAGCCGACACCTTGACATGATCCTTGACCCTGGCGGCGGCGGTTGCTATTTCGGCAGCCTGCGCATAATCGCCCGGCCGGCAAACCAACGCAGCGATGGAGATTGAAATCAGGGGGAATGTACGCGGGACTCCATAACGGTCGACCCCTTCAATAGCCCCGGCACGCCGGTCTTCCTCTGAATAATGCTGCGGAATAAATGCGTCAACTTCCTTGATTACATCCTTGCAGGCCGCATCCGCCTTGTCGGCGCTGATGATGACCACAAAATCATCCCCACCGATGTGACCGACAAAGGCATCCGGATCGTCCAGTCCCTTGACAGCATCGTAAATCACTTTACCGCAATCCTTCAGGACTTCGCTGGCCTTGATGTATCCGTAGCGGTCGTTGTAGGACTTGAAATTATCCAGATCCAGATAACACATCGCAAAAGTGACTTGATCCCGGAGGTGCCGGTTAATAACCCGCTCGATAGCAATATTGCCCGGCAGTCTGGTCAGTGGGCTGGCATCAAGACTGATCTGTTCAAGCTCTTTGAGCCTCACGGCCATACGCAGGAAATCTTCCGAAAGTGCCCCGATTTCATCACCGGCCGGTATCTTTGGGTCATGGTCGAAATCCCCTGCGGCTATTCTATGCGTGGCATGCTTCAGTTTACCAATAGAACTGGCAAAGGAATACACCATCAAGCCGGCGATCAAAATGGAAAGGGAAATACCGGTAAAAGCGAGTCCTAGCGACCAGGCGACCGTCTTCTCTTCATAGGTATCAGACAAGGCCAACTTTCGTGACAGATCCAGCCGTTGATCTTTACTGATGCTGTCGATAAGACTGGTAATGGTATATATTGTTTTCTTCATGGCGGATGCATCATAAGTTTCACCGGTAAAGAGCCGTCCCGCCAGCTCTGCGTAGCGGGCATAACCAGAATCTAGAGCGGCAATCTCGGGTTTCTTATTGACCTCCCTGAGCTTGAGCAGCTCGCGACGGAATTCCTCCGAATTCTGGTCATGGATAACACGGTATTCAGGCTGTTTCAAGATCCTGAAACGCCCTGTCAGCCGTTCCTGCGCAACCACAAGTTCGTGCAACCTGATGATTATGGTCGCGGCCTTAAGATCGTTGCCAGCTATTTCCTGTTCCATCCGGTGCATGGCACCCATTCCGGATATGGAATATACCAGGGCAGCCATCAGACAGACCCCTGAAAGTGCAAAACTGAATATCATTTTTTTAACCAGCGACATCCTGAATAGCCTGAACTGTGCCATATGTTCTCTTCCTCCAACAATTTAAAACGTCCACATGGTAGTACACACTGACACCAATTGCAACGAACAGGACTTTAATAAATTTGCAATAACGGCTCTGACGTTCTATAGAGAACGGTCAGGCATCTTCATATCTGGCATAACGCCCTTGACTGTTTATGATAAACTGACGGCAGAAACAACCACTAAATGAGAATATTTTGTTGAATTCTGCAAAATAAATGTTAGATTGCGAGCAAGTTTTTATTTAATATCCAGTGAATGTTCGAAGTTTCAAGGAGTTTTCATGGCCGGGTACGAGCAGACGTTTCTGGAACAGATTACTAACATTCACGGTGTTGATTTTTCAACATGGGCCGGTTGGGAAAAATTGATGTCATGGACTCGGCGGCAAGCGTGGTCAAATGATTTTCTCGGAGAGGGTAAAATTCCAGCTCGTTTTCTGCATCCAACCACTCTGGCTGACGAATTAACCAAATATCTGGGTGGATAAATAAACATGCCTGTTTCGTAGTAAACGTAAAAACAGCCGCCACGTTGAGAGTGGCGGCTGTTTTTTATTGTCACAGAATTTCCGGGTATTACTTGAGTAGCGACACCGTCCCGTCATCCAGATCGTACCTGGCAGCAACTATTTTCAATTGTTTTGCATCGGCCAAATGCTTGAGTATTTTTGATTTTTTGGTCAGACCGGCAGCAACAGCTTTCGCATTGGCATCAACCACACACTCCACAAACGCATCTTTCTTTGTCTCTGCACATTTTGCTTCACCCTTACAGGCTTCGCACTCCTTTGCAGCATTCTTGATAGTAGGGGCAATCGCCTTGACAATTGCGTCAATATTCACGCTGCCGGTGCTCTTCCCCTTTGCTCCTACGGTTGCAGTCACCGCTCCACACCTTTCGTGACCAAGCACCATGACCAACGGTGATCCAAGGTGTTCTGCCGCGTATTCAATGCTTCCCAGCACGACCGGATCCGTGACATTGCCTGCCACACGAATAACAAATATTTCACCAAGCCCCTTGTCAAAAATGATCTCAGGGGGCACGCGTGAATCGGAACAGGTCAGGATTACAGCATACGGCTTCTGAGATTTTGCCAGACTGGTACGCGTAGCGCTGTCACTTAATTTACCACCGGTCATCTTGTTTTCTACATATCGCTTGTTACCGTCAATCAGCTTCTGCAGCGCCTCATCGGGGGTTATTACCGGTCCATGGCTAGCTGTGGCAAAAGCCAGGCCCGTTGCAACCGCCACAAGGCCAAGAACAGCGATACATCTTCCCAGAGTACAATTTTTAATCATTACGCTTCCTCCTGTTTATAGTTTTAAGCAAGTTTAATGATACTTGAAAGTATGTCAATACCTATTTGAATATTTTTTTCCAGATCAACCACCGCGCGCCAATAATTCTTGACGTTTACCATCACCTGAATTATAACTGTCAACTCTGGCGGAGTGATGGAATGGTAGACATAGCAGACTCAAAATCTGCCGAGGGCAACCTCATGCCGGTTCGAGTCCGGCCTCCGCTACCAACTCAATAATATCAATAAGTTAAGTGCTTTACGCATGTTTGAACCCATTTTTGTCACAGTTTTGGCTGTGAAAAAGGTGGGTTTTTTATGTTTCAGAGGCTCTATATTAG
>Ga0209430_1000576_pt1 | contig 35936 bp, 27 predicted proteins | sample BarGraIncub1133A_FD_184504 | JGI IMG/M metagenome (GOLD analysis project Ga0209430, IMG submission 184504) | Arctic peat soil microbial communities from Barrow, Alaska - Barrow Graham LP Incubations 11-33A (SPAdes) (version 2) | ecosystem: Environmental > Terrestrial > Soil > Wetlands > Peat... | reverse complement strand
AAGATTGTATTTTCCATCTTCAAAAATCTCTGAAGATGCAGGATCAAGGGCAACATAAATATCCTTACCAGGAATATATCCAGCTTTATTGATAGCTTCTACTATTATTTGTATTGCTTCCTCATTGGAATTTAAGTTTGGTGCAAATCCGCCCTCATCTCCTACAGCTGTGTCTAGTCCTCTTTCCTTTAGGATTCCTTTTAATGTATGATATACATCACTACTCATCCTTAGTGCATCTGAAAAGCTGACTGCACCTACAGGCATAACCATAAATTCCTGTAAATCCACATTATTATCTGCATGCTTTCCACCATTTATTATATTCATCATGGGGATAGGAAGAACCTTTGCATTAACTCCACCTATATACTGATATAAGCTTAGTCCAGCTGCTGCTGCAGCAGCCTTGGCGCAAGCTAAGGAAACTCCCAGCATTGCATTTGCTCCTAATCTACCTTTGTTTTCCGTACCATCAAGCTCAATCATAACTTTATCGATGCCCGCTTGATCATAAACATTCATACCAATAAGCTCTGGAGCTATTTCATTATTTACATTGTCCACAGCTTTAAGAACGCCTTTCCCCTTATATTTAGATTTGTCATTGTCCCTTAGCTCCACTGCTTCAAAGATTCCGGTGGAGGCACCTGAGGGAACTGAAGCTCTCCCTACCATACCATCCTCTAAGGTTACTTCTACCTCAATAGTTGGAAAACTCCTAGAATCAAGTATTTGCCTAGCAAAAACATCCACGATTTCTACAAAATTTTTCATTAAATCCGCTCCTTTATTGAGGAGAAAAACAGTTTTAACAGTTATCTCTCCTCTATTTTATTAAAGATTTACCTGTCATCTCAGCTGGTACGTCCAGTCCCATTGCCTGAAGCATTGTAGGTGCAATATCTGCTAGTATCCCACTTGCTCTAAATTCTTTAGCATCCTTAGAAACATAAATAAAAGGCACAGGATCAGTAGTATGAGCTGTCATTGGTTCCCCTGTTGAATAATCTATCATCTGTTCAGCATTGCCATGATCTGCAGTTATGAAAACTGTACCCTCCATAGATAGTACCTTTTCTACTATTTTTCCTAAGCAAACATCAACAGTTTCAATAGCTGCCTTAGCCGCACAAAATACTCCTGTATGACCTACCATATCTGGATTTGCCAAGTTCAATATAATCATGTCATAAATGCCCGTATCAAGCCTTTTTAGAAGTTCCTCTGTCACCTCATAAGCGCTCATCTCTGGTTTTAAGTCATAGGTTGCAACTTTTGGTGATGGAATTAAAGCTCTATCCTCATTTTCATTTGGTGCCTCAACGCCTCCATTGAAAAAGAAAGTTACATGAGCATACTTTTCTGTTTCTGCAATTCTTAACTGCTTCTTGCCTTTACTTGCAACATATTCCCCTAAGGTATTGTTATAGTTCACTGGCTTGTAAGCTACAGTTACGCCTTCTAAAGTTTTATCATATTGAGTCATAGTTACAAAGGTAAGCTTTAAGGTTTCTCGATTAAAGCCATCAAAAACCTTATCATTGATTGCTCTAGTGATTTCCCTGGCCCTATCTGGTCTGAAATTGAAAAATAAAACTGAATCTCCATTACCTATAGCAGCTACCGGTTTATTATTTTCAAGTATAACTGTAGGTAATACAAATTCATCTGTTTTATTATCATGATAAGATCTTTTAACTGCCTCTGCAGCAGAAGTTGAGAACTCTCCCTTAGATAAAACCATTGCATTATATGCAAGCTGAACTCTTTCCCATCTTTTATCCCTATCCATAGCATAATACCTACCAGCAATTGTAGCTATTTTCCCAACACCTATTTCCTTCATATAAGCTTCAATATCTTCAACATATTCTATGCCAGAAGATGGTGGTACATCCCTTCCATCTAAAAACATATGAAGAAAAACTTTTTTAAGACCTTTATCACTTGCGAGTTTAATTAAAGCTTTCAAATGATCAATATGAGAATGAACTCCTCCATCTGATAATAATCCTAATAAATGTAGAGAGGTCCCTCCTTTAATTGCTTCATCTATGGCAAAAATGAATTCTTCTTTCTTGAAAAAGTCTCCATCCTCAACAGCTTTTGATATCCTTGTAAGCTCCTGATATATTACCCTTCCCGCTCCTATGTTTAAATGCCCAACTTCCGAATTGCCCATTTGTCCTTTTGGAAGACCAACCTCCAGTCCGCTGGCATAAAGCTGGGTGTGGGGATAATTATTAAATACTCTATCATAGTTTGGTTTATATGCTGCCTTTATAGCATTCCCTTCTTCTTTATCTGTTATTCCAAAGCCGTCTAAGATCATCAGCATTACTGGTTTTGACATATGCCTCACCCCTCTTAATAATTTACGATCGCTGCAAAATCTTCTGCCACCAGACTAGCTCCTCCTACAAGAGCACCATCAATATCTGATTTTAACATCTGCTCAGAAATAGTTGATGGTTTTACTGAACCACCGTACTGTATTCTAGTTTTCTCTGCAACTACATTTCCAAATAGTTTTTCAACATAGTTTCTTATAAAAGCTATAGTTTCATTTGCTTGATCCGCAGTTGCGCTCTTTCCAGTTCCTATTGCCCAAATTGGCTCATAGGCTATAATGAAGCTTTCTACCTGTTCCTTAGTTAAATCTGCAAGGTCAAGGCTTAATTGCTTACCTATTACTTCTTCTGTTATTTCTGCTTCTCTTTCTTTTAGTGCTTCTCCAACACATAAGATTGGAATCAAATTATGGCTAAAAGCAGCTTTAAGCTTCTTGTTTACAGTATAATCTGTTTCATTAAAATACTGTCTTCTCTCACTATGCCCTATTATTACATAATCAACACCTAGCTCCTGAAGCATAATTGGAGAAATTTCTCCAGTAAAAGCACCCTTGTCTTCAAAATACATATTTTGTGCTCCTACCTTTATATTAGATCCTTTAACCGCCTTAGTTACAGCATCTAAACATATGGAAGTTGGACAAATTACCACCTCACATTTGGCATCCTTTACTAATGGTTTTAACTTTTCTACTAAAGTCAAAGCCTCTGATACCGTGTTAAACATTTTCCAATTTCCTGCTATAATTGACTTTCTCATTAGATACACTCCTTATAATTATATTATAACTCTATTTATCGTTTAAAGCTGCTATTCCTGGAAGCTCTATACCTTCAAGAAACTCTAAAGAAGCTCCTCCACCAGTTGATATATGTGTCATTTTGTCTCCGAAGCCCATTTGATTAACTGCTGCTGCACTATCACCACCACCAATAATAGTTGTAGCATCAGATTCAGCCATTGCTTTCGCAATTGCAACTGTACCCTTTGCAAAGTTTGGGAACTCAAAAACTCCCATTGGCCCGTTCCATATAACTGTTTTTGCTTCCTTTATTGCATCTGCGAAAATTTCACAAGTTTTAGGTCCGATATCAAGTCCCATATAACCATCCAGGATATTAGGATCCGTAGTAGTCACAGGAGCTGCATCTATACCAAATCTATCTGCCATTATAGTGTCCACAGGAAGTAAAAATTTAACTCCCTTTACTTTAGCTTTTTCCATCATTTCCTTTGCATATTCAACCTTATCTTTTTCTAGTAGCGAATTACCTACAGTATAACCTAAAGCTTTTTGGAAGGTATAAGCCATTCCTCCCCCAATAATTAAAACATCAACCTTTTCAAGTAGGTTATTTATAACATTTATTTTGTCAGTTACTTTTGCTCCTCCAAGAATCGCAACAAAAGGTCTAACTGGATTATTTACTGCTTCCCCGAGGAACTTTAATTCCTTCTGAATTAAATACCCACAAACAGAAACTTTAACAAATTTAGTAACTCCTACAGTTGAGCAATGTGCTCTATGGGCAGTTCCAAAGGCATCATTTACAAATATATCAGCTAAGGAAGCTAGATCCTTTGAAAAGCTATCTTCATTTTTGCCTTCTTCTTTTCTATATCTAGTATTTTCAAGAAGAACTACCTCTCCAGCTTTCATGCTTGCAACAGCTGCTTTAGCATTTTCTCCTACAACAATATCATCTGCTGCAAAAACCACTTTTTTACCTAGAAGTTCTGAAAGTCTTTTAGCAACAGGTGCTAAAGAAAGGGAAGGATCTGGTCCTTTAGCTTTACCTAAGTGGGAGCATAATATAACTTTAGCTCCTTTTTCTATAAGATAATTAATAGTGGGAAGAGCACCAACAATTCTATTCTCATCAGTTATAGCTCCATCAATAATAGGTACATTGAAATCAACCCTAACTAGTACCCTTTTACCTTCGACCTGAACATCCTCGATGGTTTTTTTATTAAAACCCATTTAAAACACCTCTTTAAATTATTTTTTAAGTTATTCTATTTAAAAAGTCTGGCCTTATAGCCATAACTACAAAACCAGACCATATAATACTAAAAGATTATTTCTAATTTATTAGAAATAATTAATCATTGATTTAATTATTTTGCATCTACTGAAGCTGCATATACTGTTAAATCTATTAACTTATTTGAATAACCCCATTCATTATCATACCAAGCTACTAACTTTACGAATTTAGGGCTTAATTGGATACCTGCCTCAGCATCAAATATTGATGTTCTTTTATCATGAATGAAATCAGTTGATACAACTGCATCTTCAGTGTAACCAAGAATTCCCTTAAGTTCACCTTCAGAAGCTGCCTTAACTGCTGCTTTAATTTCTTCATAAGTAGCAGGTTTTACAAGTTTAACTGTTAAATCAACAACGGATACATCAATAGTTGGTACTCTAAAAGACATACCAGTCAATTTACCGTTTAATTCTGGAATAACCTTGCCAACAGCCTTAGCTGCTCCAGTGGAGGATGGAATTATATTAGCTGCTGCTGCTCTGCCGCCTCTCCAATCCTTGCTTGAAGGACCATCAACTGTCTTTTGAGTTGCAGTTGTTGAATGAACAGTTGTCATTAAGCCTTCTTCTATTCCAAAGCTATCATTGATTACTTTAGCTAAAGGAGCTAAACAATTTGTTGTACATGATGCATTAGATATAACCTTTAAATCACTTGTGTACTTTTTGTTATTAACACCCATAACAAACATTTGAGCATCTGCTGAAGGAGCAGAAATAATTACCTTCTTTGCGCCACCCTTAAAATGTGTAGAAGCTTTTTCTACAGTTGTAAATACTCCTGTACACTCTAATATATATTCAGCTCCGGAGGAAGCCCAATTTATATTTGATGGATCCTTTTCTGCAAATACCTTTATTTTTTGACCATCTACTACTAATGAATTGGTGTCCTTGCAAACAGAAATATCGCCTGCATATTGACCATGAACTGAATCATACTTCAACATGTATACCATGTAATCTAAATCGATGAAAGGATCATTGATCCCTAATACCTGTACTTCCTTATTGTCTAGTGCTGCTCTGAAAGCAAGACGTCCAATTCTTCCGAACCCATTAATTCCAACTTTTACCATTTGAATACCTCCTAAAAAATTAATATAAATTTATGTAAAAATAAATTTAACTGATTAATGATATTATTCAATATAAAATTCTTATAAGCTTTTTTGCTTAAGAATATTTACCATCTCTTTAGCTGCACTTTCATCAGTTATTAAAACACTTCTTTGATTGTTAATTTTGATAGCTACTATAGCTTCTGCCTTATTTTTTCCTGCAGCAACCGCAATAAGAGTATCGATTTTTTTAGCATCCTCTGCATTAATTCCTATAGTTGGTCTTGTATTAACTATTTCTCCATTTCTGTCAAAATAATATCCAAAGGCTTCTGCAACAACCCCTTGAGCTCCCATTAAAGCTAAATCTTCTTCAGAAAGCCTTCTCCTTCTTCCCATTTCATCTGCCCTACCTATACCATAAATCAATATGTTTGCATTATGGATACTCTCCATTACATCAATTATATCCTTTTCTTTAAGTATAATTTCTAAAGTATCCCGGCTTATGTTATCTGGAACATGAAGAAGTTTATAACTTCCACCTATTTTTTTTGCTAGATTTGCAGCTAAAGTGTTAGCTTGGATTTCAACATTTCTACCGATTCCACCTCTAGCAGGAACTACCAATGAATTTTTACAATTTAAAAGTCTTGGCATGTTATCCACTACTTCTCTTATTGTAGTTCCACCGGTAAGGGAAATAATATCATTGTCTTTAATAATACCTTTTATGTAATTAGCCGCTGCCCTACCTATCTCACTTAAAACAGTGATATCCTCATCAATATTACCTGGTACGACGATGACTTCTCTTAAACCTAGCTGGGTTTTTATATATTCCTCGGTATGAGAAAGGCCTCTAATCTCATGAATAAAATCCTTAAGCTTCACTATTACAACTTCACCCTCAGAGGTTAACACCATACCAGAAACCCCAATATCTATTAGATTTTGATTCTTGAGAAAATTGATTTCTGTTCTTACTATTCTCTCTCCTATTTTTAAATCATTAGCTAAAATTCTTCTTCCAATAGGTTGATTGTAGTAAATGGTTCTAAGAATAGTGTATCTTTTTTCAAGAAGATCGATAAGTTCAGGAATTATTTTTTTCTGTAATCTTAAAATCTCTTCCAAAATACACCTTCTTTGGCCTGGTTATGTCCCAGCAATTTTAATTATGTCCCACTAATATTATAGAATATGCTCGTATAATTGTAAAGGAATAATTTAGTGTTATAACTATTATATTTTGCTTCCGTTATTGATTAAATATGCATAACGATAAATTCAGTGAAAAATATATATATTTAAAAAATACAATACTGTTTTATTAAAATATGATATTATATAAAATGATGATATAAGCACCTAGCTAAAAAATATTAAAGGGTGACATGAATGAAAGCTTTAATCCTTTCCGTTTCTGCTGGAGGTGGTCATAAAAGGACTGCTGAAGCAATAAAAAATCATATACTTATAAATTCTCCTGATTCTGAAATTAAGGTTCTTGATACTTTAAGATATATACATCCTTTTTTGGATATGATAATTGTAGGTACCTATTTGAATTCTATTAAAATAAAGCCTTCTTTATATGGTAAATTATATGATTTTACTGAACATAATACGGGCATAGTTCTCTTTTCTAATATAGTAAGTCATATAGTAGCCTCTAGCTTACTTCCACTTATTAAGGAATTTGATCCTGACATAATAATATCAACTCATTCCTTTGCTACAGGGCTCATAACTTCCTTAAAGAAAAGAAAAAAAATTAATATACCCTCGGTCTGTGTAATTACTGATTATGCAGTTCACACCTTTTGGATACATGCTAATATTGATGGCTATATTGTTTCTAATGATGATATGCTTCCTCAAATGGTTTTAAAGGGCGTTCCTGGTGAGATTGTACATCCTTTAGGCCTTCCTGTGGATCCTTTTTTTACAAAAAAAGATAATGAAAAAAAAGTTTTTGAATCCCTTAACTTAGATCCTAATAAAAAAACGTTATTAATAATGGGTGGTAGCCTAGGTATGGGTAAAATAGCTGATATATATGTAGAGCTGACAAAATTAAAAAAAGATGTGCAAATTATAGTAATTACTGGGTCAAATAAGAAATTATTTAATAATTTAAACAAATTAAAAAGCTCCTCCACAAAGGAAACCAGAATAATAGGCTATACAGAAGAGGTTAATAACTATATGTGTTGCTGTGACTTACTTCTAACTAAACCTGGTGGACTTACAATAACTGAAGCCCTAATGTGCAATACACCTATGGCTATATTTTCACCAATCCCAGGGCAGGAAGAAAAAAACGCAGAATTTTTATACAGACATAACCTAGCGATTGAACTTAACAGTAGTGATTGTCATGAACTAATAGATTCCTTACTAGATGATACAAATAAATTAGAAGAAATGAAAGCTAACTTAGTTAAATATGCTAAACCTGAAGCTGGTAATAATATCGTTTTACTACTTCAAAAGTTAATAAGTAATAGCTGAAGCAACTAAGTTACTTCAGCTATTATTTATTAATTACTAATCAATTACATTGATTTGCAATTACATTGATTTGCAATTACATTGCTTTCCATTTTGTCTAACTTTTCTTGATTAAACTTTTTAATATATCTACTATCTTGAATCTAAACTCAATCTTATTATCAGTTGAAGGTTTTTTAACTTGCTTTAAAACTTTATTGGTTTCACTACCCTTTACTAATTTTAATTCATTAGAGTTTAGTACTTTTCCCATACTAGTATCTGTTTCTTCATTTGCTATGTTACCTTTTGTCAAATCTATAAAACATAAAGGTGGAAACATAACACACCACCAATTTTGGCCTTCTGCCTTTCCAATCAGTATTCTGTAAGCTTCATAATTACCTTCAGGCAAAGTTACATCACCATAAGTTTTAATAGGGAAATCTTCCCTGGAAAGTTCTGTGGTTACTTTGTAAGTGTAGCCTGCTTCTTTAATAATCTTTTCTGCCAAAGTCTTGATATTTTCATTATGCTTTAATAATTCTTTTTTGAAGCTTTGCAGATCTTTACAATCACCTAAATACTTTGATGTATAGCTTATTACCCTATCCTTAACCTTTAGTTTAAGACTTTGATCCATAGGGGTATCACTATTAGCCAAAACGTGAAATCTTATTATTTTTTCTGCAATAGTTTTTTGGCTTGCCTTTACATCACTAACATTAAATAAACCCATTAAAATAGAAGAAAAAAGTATAAAACACAAAATTGTCTTTAAATATCTCATAAAATCTAAGCTTGAATAAGCTTAAGCCCCCCAACAATAATAATTCCTACACAAAGTAGAATATTGTAATTATTACCATTTTTTATAATTTTATTCATTGGGTTACGCCTATTCTTCTTGCTTTAACATCTACATTTACATTGATTACTGAATTCTTATATACTTCCTCCCAGTCCTTACTTATTTTTTTCCAAAAGGCAGGATGATATTTTTCAATATTCTCTCTGATCTCTATAGCATCTACTCCAAAGTTTTTTTGCATCATAGTTGCAATCTTAGTACATTCAATACTTAATGCATTGTTAAAAGCATCATCTACTTCTTTAAGTTTACTAATTTGGCCTAGATTCTTTTCAAGAGAAATGGCTCTTATTTCCCCTTCCAACTTCAAATCGATATTTACTATAAAATTTTGATCTTTTTCTACTATGTTCATTTTTCTTTTTGTACCTTCTATTACAAAGTCTACTGGATTTCCCTCTAAGTATATAACCTTTTTCCCACTTTTAACTTTCCCTCTTACTATCTCTAAGTCAGAGGTTTCTATAGGCGTTAAATATCCTACCAAAGCGAATTTCTTTATTATAGCTATACCATTAAGCTTTATCTCATTTCTATCCTTATCTAAGGTAAGTCTGGGGATTATAGCATTGCCATTTTCGTTTAATAGAATTAATAGTTCATTTAAGGTCACAGGTAGAACTGTTGCTGTCCTTTCGCTGTTTTCCATAACTCCGCTAATATAATCTTGAATATTCTTTTCCATATAAGGTTTAAATTTAATATAATCTTCTGTATTTCCATCCACAGCAAGTATATACATATTCTTATTAACCCTTGGCTGTCTTTGAAAATAGTCTAGTATCTGTTTAACAACCTGAGGATATTGCAATATATCACTGCTAAGTAGCAGTAATTGACAATCCGCTATAAAAATGCTTTTACTACTCATAGCGGTTGATTTAGTAATACCGTCTTCAATGGAATATGCCTGGGTGGTTATGTACTTATCTTCTGCTGAGTTACCCTTTTGCTGCCCAAGCTGACTTATATCAGGAAACCCGAAGGTTACACTTAGTTCATCAATAGCTCTTTCTTCAAAGGGGTCCCCAGGCTTAATCTTTTTCAAATCTTTTAATTTATCTATTTCCTTCCCAGGATCAATCCCAATAGTTGATATAAAGCTTCTTTGATCTATCTCAAGTTTATCCCAACAGCCAGTAAGGAGCAAACTCATAAATATTAAAATTAACAATTTCTTATGCTTCATCAGTAGCCGCCACCTTTTTTTTCAGCTTAATAATTAACAATAAAATTAAAGGAAAGAAAATAAGACATGTGAAAAATAATATTGGAAATACTCCTTCGATGATCCCATATAATTCGCCTATATCTCTTGGCAATAATGCTATTAAATAAATAAATGGGATAACAAGATAAGAAGATATTTTAATATCCTCAAGTCCAAATATATCTTTTATTAAATCAGAAGAAAAGTATAGGCCATTAGTAAAGAAGGTAAAATAAAATATAACCCACAGGGCCATTACAGAGCCTTCAAGTCCTTCTATAAAGCCACCAGGTATGCTTATAGATTTTACCATTGCAATCGTGGGCCATAGAAGCTTTCCCACCTGTGGACTAGAAGAGCTTGCTATACAAAGAACATTTATAACTACATAGAAGATAGTTATAAATGTTACTGCCATTATAGCGGATTTTTTATAATCACTCTTATTCTTTAAAGCTGGTAACATTAAAAATATTATTCCGATTCCTCCAAAGCTAAAGCTTGATAAACTTATAGCCTGGAAATAATTTACAGGAGAACTGTTTAATATTGGGAAAACGTTGGAAAAATCTGCATCATATGCTGCGAATATTAATACGATAAATATGGGAATAAACATAATCCAAAAGGCTACCTCATTAAATCGTACAAGGTTAGTAAGACTGCCTCGGATTAAATAATATCCACATAAAATCATTGTTAAGGTAATAAACTCAGTGGGAGTTTTCTCTAACAAATACATTTTTAAAACTTCTGAAAAAACTCTCATCCCTGTTGATATTGAAATAATAAGATATATTGAAAAAATAAAAGCAACAATTTTCCCTATGACCTTACCAAAATTTCTTATTAATATATTATAAAAGGTATCATAATTATTCTTACTCATTATTTTATATATGATATAAAGAAGAAGAAGACATATCAGCCCATCAAGAATAGAAACTAACCAACCATCATTTCCCACAGACTTTGCAAGCTCTCCTGGAAGAGAAAATATACCAACTCCAATAATTGCAACAACTATCGATGAAAAAAAACCGTATTTGCCAATAAAGCCACTATTATTCATAAATTCCCCAGTATTGTAAACTGAGTGTTCACCACCTTTCTATTTCTGTCTAATTTTATCTCCTGTTTTAAGATATACAGGTCTTTTCTTGAAAAAGCACATAGGCATTCTTATAAAAAGATCTTTGAAATCCGAAATATCTGGATTAACTAATGGTGATAAATAAGGTATTCCAAAGCTTTCTAGCTTTATAAGATGAATTAGTACTATAATGCCACCTAGCATTATTCCATAAAGACCTATGATAGACGATAATATTATCAGTAATATCCTTATAACCCTTAAGGCAGAAGAAACTTCATAATTCGGTACTACAAAATTTGTAATTGCTGTAATTGAAACTATAATTATCATAATTGGGCTTACTATTCCTGCACTTACTGCCGCTTGACCTATTATTAATCCTCCAACAATGCCTATTGTTGAGCCTATAGGTCTTGGTAGCCTTACAACCGCTTCCAGTAAAAAAGCTAAACTTAACTCCATTATAAGAGTCTCAACAAAAGCAGGAAAAGGAACCCCCACCCTTGAAGCAGCTATAGAATAAGCTAACTTAATAGGTATTATTTCAGTATGAAAAGATGAAATAGCTATATACAAAGATGGTAAAAGTAATGATAATAAAATTGCAGTGAATCTTATTATTCTAACAATTGATGAAGTAAACCATCTTTGATAATAATCATCTGGTGATTGGAAAAAAACAGGTAGAGCCGCCGGAACTATTAAGGCAAAGGGAGAATTGTCAACTAAGATAGCAATCCTACCTTCATAAAGTCCAGCTGCAACTACATCAGGTCTTTCTGTACTTTGAATTTGTGGGAAAGGTGTCCATTTATTATCTTCAATAATTTGTTCTATATAGCCACTATCTAATATAGCATCAATGTTGACTTTTTCCAGTCTAGCTCTAAGCTCCTTTAAAACTTCCTTGTTTACAATATCATCGATATACATTATGGCTACATCTGTTTTTGATCTTATTCCATAACTCTTTAATTCCAGCTTAAATCTGGTATCTCTTATCTTTCTCCTTACTAAAACTGTATTGAATCTTATGGTTTCCGTAAAGCTTTCCCGAGCACCTCGAACTACAGTTTCTGAGGAAGGTTCAGTTACTCCTCTTGCATTCCAAGTTCTAGTTCCAAGTACATAGCAAACCTTTAATCCATCAATAAAGATTATGCAGTCACCTGATAACGCATATTTCACTCCATCAGCCATGCTGCTGAACTCTTTAACATCAGTTACTGTAAGCAGTCTTTCTTTAATATCAGTAACCTTATCTACTTTATCCCCCATCACCATTAAGGTTTCTAACACATAATCATCAAGTAAAATTTTATCTGTCATTCCATCTATATAAATAAGTACTCCTTTCCAGTTGGAAATATAAAATTCTCGAAAAATTATATCACTATTATCCTTTAATAATTCCTTTAAATAGTCTAAATTTATTTGTGCCTCATCCGATATATTATCATTTATGTTTTCCTTCAATTAGCTCACCACCTTTATATAAAGACATTAATAATAAAAAGCATAATTGCTATGAACGCACCTGCTAAACTTATAAATTTAGCTTGTTTTTCTGCCTTTTTTCTGTTATTTTCTCTAAATGTTTTAGCATCAATGATGCCAACAACAAAGCTTTCTAATAAGACAAGTAATAAAAAGTAAAAAGTAAATAGATTAATTATCAACTAATTCACCTCAACATATTATGTTATGTTCTTTATTTTTACCTTTACATAAAATAATATGTAAAAAAAAAGAATCCTTTTTCAGAATTCTTTTTTTTAAATATTGTACACCTATTTTAATGTGAGCACTGCATGGACGAAATTTAAATAGTTTTAGTTATATACACCTCTTTATATTTGTTTTTTAACGCATTGTAACTTTTCTCTGCCTTTAAATCATCATCATACAACCCAAAGATAGTTGGTCCACTTCCGCTCATCATAGCTCCCAAGGCGCCATTATCTACTAATTGCTTTTTTATGCCCTTAAGCACTGGGTACATATTAAAGGTTACATTTTCTAATACATTTTTCATATTCTGAGCTAAGGCTTTAATATCACCTGCTTCAATATACTTGATTATATCTTCCGTTAAGGGGTGCCTAAATATCTTATCTAAATCTAAAAGATTATAAACATCCTTTGTGGATGCACCAAAGGACGGCTTTATTAATACTAATCTATACCCTGAAAATGCTTTCAAAGGAGTAATTAGTTCTCCAATACCTTCACAAAGGCATGTTCCCCCCTTTATACAATAGGGTACATCTGCTCCTATTAATACGCCTAAGGCCATAAGTTTTTCATCATTTACTTCAGGCTTATATATATCCCTCATAGCCTTTAATATAGCAGCAGCATCTGCACTTCCTCCTGCAAGACCTGCGGCTACTGGTATATTCTTTATTATATTTATTCTTAAACCCTCATTAATACTAAAGGTTCTTTTAAACAAGTCTATCGCTTTATAAACTGAATTCCTTCCATCTGTTGGAACGTACTTCTTATTGCATTCTAATACAATCCCTTTAGGTATTCTTTCTAAGTGTAAAGTATCAAACAAATCTATGTTCTGCATTACCATTTTTAGAAGATGATAACCATCCTCTCTTTCCCCTAGAACATCTAAAGAAAGGTTTATTTTAGCATAAGCTTTTATTTCCAAATCTTCACCTCCAAATTAGGATTAGATATATTCTAATCTGATATGAAGATTAAATCAACTAATAAGCAATAAAAGCCTGATCCTTTTCAATTTTATCGCATTTGATATTTTCTCCTACTATATCAAGTAAGGGTTTTAGAAGCTCATAAAAGACAATTATTATATCCCCAGGTTTAGCGCTTCCTATGGCAAATCTTAAAGCTTCTTTTTCATCAAGAACCGTTTTAATATTACTTTTACTAATTTCGGACTTATAAAGGCCTTCCCTTAATAGTTTAGTTACTTCTCCACTTTCTCTTCCTCGTTTATCAATATCCTCTTTAACATATACGAAGTCTAAATAATCACCGGCTATTTTCCCTACATTTATAATGTTTGCATCTAATCTATCACCTGGAACACCTATTATTCCTATAAGCCTTTTATAATCAAACTTCTTTACACAAGATAGTACAGCCTTATAACCTTCCATATTATGGCCATAATCCAATATTACTTTGCACTTATCTAGATCATACATATTAAATCTACCTGGATTTTGCTTACCATCTAGTTTGAAACTAGTTAAGGCCTCTATTATTATTTTTTTATCAACTGCTAAGGCTACCAGAGCTAAGGCTGCTGCCATAGCATTTTCCACATTATATGAAAGCTTTCCTTCAAGAGTAATGCCTATATCTTTTATAGACATCAATGGATATTTTCCCTTTATACTTTCTAGAATTACATATTTGCCTTCTGCATATATACAAGTACTTCCTGTTCTTATGTTTTCCTTTAACCTTTCATTAGAACCTGATATAGAAAAAAACATTGTCTTACATTTAATTCTTGGAATTATGCTTAAACTTACAGGGTCGGCAGCATTTAAAACAACAACTCCTTCATCCTTTACAGCTTCTGCAACTAAGGATTTAACCATAGCTAATTGTTCAATAGTATCAATGCCGTCAAGACCTAAATGATCTTCAGTTATATTAGTAATGACCGCTACATCTGCCAAATTATAGCCTAAACCATTTCTTATTATGCCTCCTCTTGCTGTCTCTAAAACTGCTGCTTCAACTTCCTTGTTTGTTAATATAGTTTTAGCGCTTTTAGGGCCTGTAGTATCTCCTTCTTTGATGCAATCATCTCCAACATAAATACCGCCTGTTGTAGTCATACCTATTTTATAACCAGCAAGTTTTAAAGCATATCCAATCAATCTTGTAGTTGTTGTTTTACCATTCGTTCCAGTAATTGAAACTATAGGGATGCTTTTAGTCTTTTCTTTATATATAAATTCAAGTATAGCCCCTGCCACATTGTGGCTACTTCCAATGCTTGGAAAATGGTGCATCCTAATACCTGGTGCTGCATTTATCTCTATAATAGAATCTGTCCCCTTTAATGGTCTACTTATATCCTTGCAACATATATCTATGCCGCATATATCCAATCCGATAGTTTTTGCTGCTCTTAAACATGTTTTTATATTTTCTTCGCTAATCTCCTGTGTACAATCAATTGCTGTTCCACCGGTTGATAAATTAGCCTTATTCCTAAGAAAAAGCTTTTTCCCCTTGGGAAGTATTGCATTTAATTCATAGCCCTTCTTAATAATCAATGAAACAAGCTCCTGATCTATAATTATTTTAGTTAGAATTTTCTCGTGGTCTTCCCCTCTTTTTATATCTTTATTTATAATGCGGATCAGTTCTTCTATACTATTTATTCCATTGCCAATTATTGCAGGAGGTATTCGCAGGGATACTGCTACCACCTTGTCGCCCACAATACATACCCTAAAATCTCTTCCTCTTACATATTTTTCAACAATTATATCTTTATATTCTATTGATAAAGTATTATAAGCATATATAAGGTCTTTTTCATTTTCTATATTTACAATTACTCCACGGCCTTGATTTCCATATCTTGGTTTTAAAACTACTGGGTAACCTATATCTTCTACTTGAATTAACAAATTTTCCTTGTTAGTTGCAAGTCCACCCATAGGTACTGGGATACATTGACTTCTAAGGATTTCTTTTGTTAATAGCTTATCACAAGCGATATCCACTGCAACAGCCTTAGTTGTACTTCCTATAGTTGCTTCTACTATTTCACTGTACTTACCATAGCCAAGCTGAAGGAAACTACCGTCTCCTAATCTAATAACTGGTATTTTTCTTTTTATAGCTTCATTGTAAATTGCTTGGGTACTTATTCCAAAGCTTTCTTTATTGCACATAATCTCTAACTTATTTAGTTCGTTTTCAATACTAAAAGTGTTTTTATAAATTAGAAAATTTATGATTTTTACTGCTACCCTTCCGCACTCTAGTCCAAAGTCGTCTAAGTAGTGTTGATATACAATATAGTATAAGTCCCCTTTAATCTCCCTAGCCTTTCCGTATTTAACATCTATTCCAAAACGATTTTGTAGTGCTATTGTTGTATGCTCACATATATGAGCTAAATAAGTTCCTTCCTTTAGACGGTCCAAAAATCCACCTTCATAGCCTAAAGCACAGCAATGCTTTTTTAGTTCTGGAACTAATTCTATTAATTTATCATTAAAACCTTCAATATCAGAGCTTTTAACTTCACTAAAGCCCTCTAAGTCTAAATCAAGACGAATACACTTTTTATGGGAATATATATTGGGTCCGTCAAAAGTGTTTATATTTATGATTTTCATTTATTTCCTCCAATAATTATCATAAGCAAATAAAGGTTATTTAATAATTGGTATTCTTTCTTTTATATTAAATCTATTACCTTTTTTAAGTACATGTACTTTTACATTGAAAATAGAAAGCACTTCCTCAGGCTCTTGTTCAGATACATTAGATTGAGTAATTGTGCTACCATCTATAATATAAACAGCTCCAGAACCTATAACCTGAAAATTGCTATCCTTATCAACTATGATAGCAGTATCTTCATCAACACCTATGCCTAAAGCTTCAGGATTTTCTGCTATTCCAGTTAATAATCTTCCTATTCTTCCTCTTTGAGCAAAATGCTGATCTATTATCACTCCTCTAATAAGCCCTAATCCTGGTGCAAGTTTCAAGGTACACTTCCTTGGTGCTTCATCATCTGGTCCCTGTACCACCATAATATCGCTCATAGCGGAGGCTCCGGCAGAGGTTCCAACATATATGCAATCTCTTTCATAACTTTGGATTATAGCCTTATAAAGAGGTGTTCCTCCCAGTAAACTGGTTACCCTTAACTGATCTCCTCCAGTAAAAAATACTAAAGAAGCTTCTTTAATTAGATCAATATTTTTATCTAGTCGTGCATCTTCTCTACAATTAATATTTAGTAAACTAAGCTTTTCTATTCCAATTTCCTTAAATATAGACAGATACTGTTTACCTACTTCCTCAGGAGCTAAAGCTGCTACAGTGGCAATGAGTAAAGAGCCGTTCCTATCAACTACTCTACTAGCTACTTCTTTAAGTATATCTTTACTTTCTTTTTTATCTTCTGCACCACCTATTATAATTAATCCACCTTTTGTTTTTTCTTCCAAGTATAATCACTTCCTTATAAACATTTTCTATTTTTTCCATTTAGTTTATTCTTATACATTAATTTTAATTGTACTTTCACAAATAATAAATAGTTGTTGACATGTGAACGTATGTTCGGTATAATAAATTAAAAGATTAGGTTGGAGGAAAATATGATTGAAGAAAATTGTTTTGTTAAAGTTATCTATACTACAGATGAAATTTCAATATCTCCTATGTCCTATCCCCATGTAAAATACTGTTCTCCAGCTAATACTGGCAGATATTTAATAGGTGGTGGCTTTTATTCAGGTAAACGAGGTTCCTTACTTTTTGAAGCAAAAAATAAAGAAGAGGCGGAAAAAATAGCCACCTCAATCCTTAATAAAAAATATGGAAAATATAAAATAATTAAATCCTTTGTGATAAATTAAATATAATTTATCACATAAAACCAAGACACTCAATAAATCCTAGAGGAAGTACTTAAGAAAAATCTAATGCTGTAGCAGTAGATTTTTTGTATTTAAACAGATTGGATATTTTTTTAATATCTTATGATATTGTAACATATAACCATTATTAATAAATTATTTCATTTGTGTAAAGTAAATATTAATGCAAAACTTGTCATTTCGTGTTAGAATAATTAAGGTGAAATAAGTATTAAGGTGATTTTATGAACATTTCTTATATACCTAAAAATGTTAAATATAAATTAAATATAAATTGGGAACGTATAGTTTTAATTACAGTGATCAGCGTGTTTCTATTAGTAAATATGCTGGTTATCTTAATAAGCTATAATTTTTACTACGATAATTTCCAAAATCCAAAATCAAAGGGTAAAAATCAATACTATGATTTTTATTATACTTTTAGCAATTTTAAATATGCTACTCTTCAAAAGGAAGATGTAACAATATATTCTAACTATGGCTATAAACTTTTGGGTACTTATTTTTCTAATCCAACGCCTACAAAAAATACTATCATTCTAGTAAACGGAGAAAATGGTAGTAGATGGTCTATGATGGAATATGTTGAAATGTATATTAATAAAAACTTTAATGTATTAATATATGATTCAAGGGCCTGTGGTGAAAGCGGAGGAAAGGATGTAAGCTTCGGATACTTTGAAAAAGATGATTTAGACAAATGGGTAGATTGGGCTGTTTATACAACTAAGAAGATTTCTACTGTAATCCCTTCAAATGTTATTATTGGTATTCATGGTGAAGGAACTGGTGCTACTGCTGCAATACTGCAAACTGAACTAAATGCAGTAAGTTATAGAGTAAACTTTTATATTGCAGATAGCTCCTATACTAATCTAACAGATTATCTAAAGTTAAAACTTGAAAAGGAACTTCCTATAAAGAACAAGTATATAACTGATTATTTTATGGTTTATATTAATTTGATGATAAATAAGTTTTCAGGCTTTAAAGCTAGCGACGTTTCCCCCTCAAAGGTGGTTCAGGACATATCTACCCCTATTTTGTTTATAAATGATAGTAAGGATTCTATTGTTCCTGTAACTATGGCTAAGGAGCTCATGAAGAATAAAAAGGATAAAAAAGATCTGTATATAACTAACAACAAAGGAACAGAAGAATTCTTTGTAAGTCACAAGGATGAATATATTCAAAGAGTATATAAATTTATTGATACTATATTAGTCCAAGCTAGCAAGGGTTGATAAAATTTTGGCATCGTTGTAAACTGAATAGGGGGAGTAAGGAAACATTAAGTTTCCTTACTCCCCCTATTTTAGTTTATCTTTCTAAAACTGCTCCGGTATAGGCTGAGGTTACTAGCTTACTGTATCTTGCAAGATAGCTTCCTTCCTTAGCCTTTGATGGAGGCTTTATCCATTTAGAAAATCTATCTTTAATTATTTCATCAGAGAGATTAACTTTTAACACTCGATTGGGAATATCAATTTCTATTATGTCCCCTTCTTCAACAATAGCTATCGGTCCACCTTCAGAAGCTTCAGGTGATACGTGACCTATACAAGGCCCTCTAGTTCCACCAGAAAAACGTCCATCAGTGATTAATGCTACTGACTTAGCCAAGCCCATACCAACTATTGCAGCGGTAGGACTAAGCATTTCCTTCATGCCAGGACCGCCTTTAGGTCCTTCATATCTTATTATCACTACATCTCCAGGTATGATCTTTTTATTTACTATATCTTCATAAGCCGCCGCCTCTGAATCATATACTCTTGCAGGACCTACGTGCTTCATCATTTCTTTTTCAACACCAGATTGTTTTATTACTGATCCATAAGGCGCTAAATTGCCCATTAATACTGCAATTCCACCTTCCTTACTATATGCATTTTCAAAGTTTCTTATAACATTGTTATCTAAAACTTCAGCACTTGAGACATTTTGTCCTATAGTCTTACCGGTAACAGAAAGCTCATCTGGGAATAAAAGATTTTCTTTAAGTAGAATATTTAATACTGCAGAAATACCTCCTGCCTGATCAAGCTCTTCCATAGAATGATAGCCAGAGGGGCTTAATTTTGTGATATTGGAAACCCTTTTGCTTATAATATCAAAATCCTCTAATGAAAGTTCCACTCTTGCTTCATTTGCAATAGCTAACAGATGCAAGGTTGTGTTAGTAGAGCCCCCTATCGCCATATCTAAGGTTATTGCATTTTTGAAGGCATTTAGTGTAAACAAATCCCTTGGCCGTATATTTTTATTGAAAACTTCCATAACTTGCATTCCTGCTCTCTTAGCTAATTGTTTTCTTCTTCCATAGGGAGCGGGTATAGTACCATTTCCAGGAAGAGCAATACCTAGTGCTTCTGCTAAGCAATTCATAGTATTAGCTGTAAAAAGCCCTGCACAGCTTCCGCAGGTTGGGCAGGATGCACATTCAATCTTTTCTAGTTCTTCATCAGTAATTTTGCCATCTGCATATACTCCTACAGCCTCAAAAGCACCATGTATTAAATCTATGTTTTTTCCATCCATCTTACCTGCAAGCATAGGCCCACCACTTACATAAACAGATGGTATATTAAGCCTTGCTGCTGCCATAAGCATTCCTGGAACAATCTTATCGCAATTACCAATTAAAACTAAAGCATCAAACTTGTGTGCCATAGCCATAGTTTCTATGGAATCAGCAATTAATTCCCTGCTTGGAAGTGAATAATTCATTCCACTATGATTCATAGATATACCATCACAGACTCCAATTACTGGGAATTCTATTGGTGTTCCACCTGCAGCACTTACTCCAAGTTTTACAGCCTGAGCCAATTCATCAAGATGAAAATGTCCAGGTATTATTTCATTATGGGCATTAACTATACCTATTAAAGGCTTTTTTAAATCCTCTGGAAGATATCCCATAGCATATAAAAGCGCCCTATGTGGTGCTCTAGCAACACCTTTTGTTATTTCATCACTATTCATATTTACACCCCCGATTAACTAAGCATTAACATAATATACTCTATTTTATCCCATGCCATAATAATGTCAAGTTATTATATGATATTTGTATAATTATACAGGTTATGCATTAAATATTTATTGACATACTTCTATATAAGTGTTATATTTTAAAAATAAAAGACTATGACAAGGATAAATAAGCAGGCTAATATTTTTAAGAGAGCGACTAAGGGTGAAAGGTTGCAAATATGCTGCTTATGCTCACCTTTGAGTTGCAGGCTGAAATATGAGTAAGCTGTGCCGGTATAGAAGTATATCGTTAAAATTTTGAGTTTAATTTGGGTGGTACCGCGACAGATTTTCGCCCCAAGCGAGAGTCTGTTTTATTATTTTTTGAACAATATATAAAATATTTAGGAGGAATTTGAAAATGGCAAAGTTGTACTATGAAAGTGATGCTAATCTTGAACTATTACAAGGAAAAAAAGTTGCAGTAATTGGCTACGGTAGCCAAGGACATGCGCACGCTCTTAACCTTAAAGATAGTGGCGTGGATGTTTGTGTTGGTCTTTATGAGGGAAGTAAATCTTGGGCATTAGCTGAAGAGGCTGGGTTAAAAGTGTATACAGCGTCCGATGCTGCTAAGAGGTCAGACTTTATTATGATATTAATCCCAGATGAGAAACAGGGTGCTCTTTATAAAAAGGACATAGAGCCAAACCTAACAGAAGGTAAAGCACTTATATTTGCCCATGGCTTTAGTATACATTTTAATCAGATAAAGCCACCAGCTAATGTTGATGTATTTATGGTAGCTCCTAAGGGCCCAGGCCATATGGTTAGACGTCAATATACAGAAGGAAAGGGAGTACCTGATTTAATAGCAGTTGAGCAAGATTTCTCAGGTCGTGCTAAGGAATATGCTTTAGCTTATGCTAAGGGTATTGGTGGCGCAAGAGCCGGAATACTAGAAACAACCTTTAGAGAAGAGACAGAGACAGACCTATTCGGAGAACAGGCAGTATTATGTGGAGGAGTAACAGAGCTAATAAAAGCAGGCTTTGATACCTTAGTTGAAGCAGGCTATCAGCCTGAGAGTGCATATTTTGAATGTATGCATGAAATGAAGCTAATAGTTGATTTAATGAATCAAGGTGGCTTAAGCTATATGAGATATTCCATAAGTGATACAGCAGAATATGGAGATTACAGTGTAGGCAAGAGACTTATAACTCAGGAAACTAGAAAAGAAATGAAAAAGGTATTATCCGAAATTCAAGATGGAACCTTTGCAACAAATTGGTTACTTGAGAACCAAGTAAATAAACCTCATTTCTTAGCTACTAGAAAGAAAGAACATGATCTTCCAATAGAAGTGGTAGGTCGTGAGCTTAGAAAAATGATGACTTGGATAGATGCAAAATAAAATCAATTCGGTGACATACCTTTAGGTGGCACCTAGGGGTGTGTCACTGTTCCGATTAGAACGAAAACAAATTTTCTACAGAATATATACATTTAATCGTAAAATATATACATTGTTGATATGTTTTTAGAGTGGGGGGGACTTTACATGTTATTAAAGGGTGCACAGGTATTTATAGAATGTCTTAGGGAACAAAATGTAGATGTTATTTTTGGTTATCCAGGAGGAGCAGTTCTGCCAATATATGATGCTTTATATGGAGTAGAAGATATAACCCATATATTGACTGCTCATGAGCAGGGAGCCACCCACGCTGCGGATGGATATTCAAGAGTTAGTGATAAGGTTGGAGTTGTTCTAGTAACTTCAGGCCCGGGAGCAACTAATACAGTTACAGGCATCGCTACAGCCTATGCAGATTCAGTCCCAATGGTAGTCTTTACGGGTCAGGTGCCCACTGAACTAATTGGTAAGGATTCTTTCCAAGAGGTAGACATAATAAAAATTACTGATGCCATAACCAAGAAAAATTATTTGGTTTTGGATGTTAAGGAACTAGCAGGCACCATTAGGAAAGCTTTCAAGCTTGCAAAGTTTGGTAGACCTGGGCCAGTTTTAATTGATATACCAAAGGATATTCAAAATGCATTAGTTGAATATGAATATATGGATATATTAGAGGAAGAAACAGTCAATGATGAATTGTCTATAGCTGAAGCTTATTCAAGCGATATCGATACAGTTATTAAGGCTATTAATTCCTCGAAAAAGCCTGTTATTTATGCAGGTGGAGGTATAATAATATCTGGAGCAGAGCAGGAACTTAAAGCCTTTTCAGAAAAAATAAAGGCACCTGTTACCTGTTCCTTGATGGGCATAGGGGCATTTCCAGGAGATGATCCTTACTATATGGGGATGGTAGGTATGCACGGATCAAAATGTTCGAATCTTGCTGTATCCAGATGCGATTTGCTTATAGCAATTGGAGCAAGATTTAGTGACAGGGTTGTAAGTGAAGTAAAAAGCTTTGCTGGTAATGCACATATTCTGCATATAGATATTGATTTTAAAGAATTAGGGAAGAATGTTCAATTAGAGTATTCTTTATGTGGTGATTGTAAAAATGTCCTTAAATATCTTATTGAAAACGTAGAGGAAAAAAAGGAAGGTAGCTGGAACAAAGAAATAACAGAAAATAAAATCCAACATCCTTTAAGAACCAGTAGCTTAGGTGAATTAGGACCAGCTGTACTACTAGGAAAGCTAAATGAGATTTTCAAGGATGAATGTATTATTACAACAGAGGTTGGGCAGAATCAAATTTGGACGGCTCAATATTATAAGTTTACAAAAATAAGAACATTTATATCTTCTGGAGGGTTAGGGACAATGGGCTATGGCTTAGGCGCTGCAATTGGTGCCTCCTTTGCAAATCCTAAGCTCAGGGTTATAAATATAGCTGGAGATGGAAGTTTTAAGATGAACTCCACTGAGCTTGCAACTATAGCTAAATATAAGCTTCCAATAATACAATTAGTTTTAAATAATCATGTTTTAGGTATGGTAAGACAGTGGCAAAATTTGTTTTATCAAGGTAGGTATTCTCAAACTACCTTAGGTCCAGATGTGGATTTTATGAAGTTAGCGCAGGCTTATGGGATTAAGGCCCTTAAGATAACAAAAAACGAGGAAATAGAAGATGTTCTTATGGAAGCGAAAGCTTATAACGGACCAGTGGTTATCGAATGCGAGATACATCCGGATGAAAAGATATATCCTATCGTACCACCGGGAGCACCAATTACAGAGGCAATAGAGTAAATTCTATTACCCTAAACCAATATAATAGGAAGCAATTAGCATTGCTTCCTATTATATTGGTTACGTTGACAAAATTCGATAAATAGCATAAAATTTGTTTGTAAATGAATATTTATTAATTTAGGAGGTACGAGATTTTGAACAATAAAATTACTTTAGATTTATCAAGGACTAGTTCTTTTGTTAAGGACTATGAGATTGAATATTTAGGCAATATGATTAAAGAATCCCACAAAATGCTTCATGAAAAAACTGGTGCAGGAAATGAATATTTAGGCTGGGTAGATCTTCCGGTAGATTATGATAAAGAGGAATTCGCAAGGATTAAAAAGTCAGCAGAGAAAATTAGGCTTGATTCGGACGTACTTATAGTTATAGGGATAGGAGGCTCGTATCTAGGAGCCAGGGCAGCTATAGAGATGCTATCTCATAATTTTTACAATTATTTAAGTAAGGATGTTAGGAAAAGTCCTGCAATATATTATGTAGGAAATAATATAAGTTCAACCTATATAAGCGATTTATTAGAACTTATAGAAGGAAGGGATGTTTCAGTAAATGTTATATCAAAATCTGGAACAACTACAGAACCAGCTATAGCTTTTAGAATTTTCAAAACCTATCTTGAAAATAAATATGGAGCAGAGGAAGCAAAAGGAAGAATTTTTGCAACCACAGATAAATCAAAGGGTGCGCTTAAAGACCTTAGTAATAGTGAGGGCTATGAGACCTTTGTGATTCCAGATGATGTTGGTGGTAGATATTCTGCACTTACGCCTGTAGGACTCCTTCCTATTGCAGTCAGTGGCATAGATATTGATGAGATTATGAAAGGCGCAGCTGAGGCTAGAGTGGACTACAGTAGTGATAATATAGAGAAGAACGATTGCTACAAATATGCAGCCATGAGAAATATTCTATATAGAAAGGGAAAGACTACAGAATTAATAGTAAATTATGAACCCTGTCTTCATTTCTTTGGGGAATGGTGGAAACAGCTTTTTGGAGAAAGTGAAGGTAAGGATAATAAAGGCATATTCCCAGCAGCTGTAGACTTTTCCACAGATTTACATTCTATGGGCCAGTATATACAAGAAGGAGTTAGAAATATTTTTGAAACTGTTTTAAATGTTGAAAAACCCCAAAAGACTGTAGTTATTGAAAACAGCAAGGAAAATGTTGATGGACTTAACTTCTTAGCAGGAGAGACAATGGATTTTGTAAATAAAAAGGCTTTATTGGGGACTGTTTTAGCTCATAATGATGGAGGAGTTCCTAACATTATAATAAACATACCAGAATTGACGGCTTATAATTTAGGTTACCTTATTTACTTCTTTGAAAAAGCCTGTGCTATAAGTGGCTATGTTTTAGGAGTAAATCCCTTTAATCAACCTGGAGTTGAAGCTTACAAGAAAAATATGTTTGCCCTCCTTGGAAAGCCAGGCTATGAGGATATAAAAGCAGAATTGGAAAAAAGATTGGAATCAAAATGAGAATTTTAGTTGATGGAGATGCTTGTCCAGGCAAGAATTTCATTGAAGAAGCTGCAAAAAAGTATGAGTTAGAGATGATCATATATTGTGATATGAATCATGTAATAACGAGTGCTTACAGCAAGGTATGTTATGTTGAAAGCGGCTTTCAAAATGTGGATATGGTAATAGCCAATGAAACAAAACCAGGGGATTTAGTTGTAACTCAGGATTTTGGAGTAGCAGCTATGGTCTTAGGTAAAAAAGCCTATGCAGTAAACCCAAAGGGACTTATTTATACAGAAGGTAATATAGATGGGTTGCTACTAGAAAGGCACATATCCCAAAAGCTTAGAAAAGCTGGGAAGAAAACTACCAATGCTAAAAAAAGAACCACACAGGATGATGAAAGATTATATTCCAGTTTGATAAAGATAATAACGGAAGCAAATTAGAATTCAGGCTTATCTCGCGAAATAAATTCTACTAGTCTTCCTTATCTACCGATACAAAGAATAATTCATTCAGGGACACACCTGCAGGAATCGAGAGTATTGAAACAATCGCAAATTTCAGTATAGCGAAAAAGCCTTCTCTACTCGATATAGAAGCTGCAGGTATGTCCATGTTCAGATTAGATCGTTAATATTGACATACCTCTTCAGCTTATCCCGCGATTCAATATTCCTCTCCTACTTATACAGCACATAAGCTCCGATATTATCTAACACCAAACAACCTTCTATTTCCTCTAAAATCTTAACACCACTTTCTATAGGGTTTGTAACTAGCTTCCAACTGCCCGCTGGTAGCTTAAGAGTTCCTTTATTTAAACTGTTATAATATATAACTAAAATGCTTTCCCATATATCTTTGTTAGCATGGTCTTTTAATAGAAACATAAAGGTGCCCTCAGGGAGATTGTCAAAAATAAATAAATTATTTCTGATATCTATAGGATTATTCATCTTAAAAGCACTATGATTTTTTCTAAGCTCTATCAGGCCTTTATAATAAGTAAATACATCAATAAATTCAGTTTTTCTTGACCAATCCATCTGATTTATATAATCTGAGGATTTGTAACTGTTTGATATACCCTCCTTACTTCTGCAAAACTCTTCTCCTCCATGAAGGAAGGGTATACCTTGGCTAGTGAGTATTATTGCATTTGAAAGCTTAACCATATTTTTTCTTTCCTCAATTGAGGAGTAAATATTTGAGATGGAAAATTTATCCCAAAGAGTATTGTTATCATGAGCTGAGGCATAATTTATTGATTGTTCCGGTAACTCATATATACCCTTTACGAAATCATTGTAATAAATATTGCCAGTTACTGCTCGCCTTAGCTCCCAAATAGCTTCCTTTCTTCCATTTGCAAAACCCTTATCATATATGTTAAATATGCTACCCTTTATATTGTCTCGAATGTGATCATTAAAAAAACCAATGTGGGGAAGTTTAAAGGAATTATATTGGGTTGACCTATCTTCATCCGCTATCTTACTTGGAATATTCCAGCCCTCCCCGTATAGCATGATATTTTTATCCAAGGATGCTCTTATTAAATTCATAGTGGTTATATCAAGTAATCCCATTAAATCAAATCTAAAACCATCCACATGATATTCCTCAGCTATATATAATACAGAATCTATAATTAATTTTCTTACCATCAAATGTTCTGAGGCTAGGTCGTTTTCACAGCCGCTCCCTTTATAGGGTTTTCCAAATTCATCTAATCTATAATAATACCCAGGAAACATCATATCTAAATTGTTATTTACCTCATTGGCGGTATGATTGTACACAACATCAAGATTTATGCTTATATTATTTTTGTGAAGGGTATATATTAGCTCTTTTAATTCTTTTATCCTAAAAAATGGGTTATAGGGGCTAACAGAGTAACTTCCTTCTGGTATATTAAAATTTACAGGGTTATAGCCCCAATTATATTTTTTTTTAGGATTTCTTTCATCTACGGTTTCCTTACTAAAATCCATTATAGGCATTAGTTGAAGATGGGTTATGCCCAGATCTATAATATGATCTAAGCCGGTTTCTAATCCCTTAGAATTTTTGGTGTTTTCTTCTGTAAGCCCTAAAAATAACCCCTTATTTTTAACGCCACTATTTATATCCATTGTCATGTCCCGTATACTTGCTTCATATATAATTGCATCCGTATAGGAGGTTAGTGTAGGGCTTATATCGTTTGCCCAGTCCTTAGGGGAAGCCTTCCCTAGATCAATTATTGCTCCCCGATCTCCATTGATTCCACAAGCTATAGCATAGGGGTCTATAACCTCATTAGCTTCTCCATATACATTTACAAGGTAGTTATAAAAGTAACCTTCTAAATTTTCCTCAATAGTTATATGCCAAATACCATTAGCTTCCTTAAGCTCATAGGTTAAAGGTGTTTCTTTATAAACTATATCCCCACTTTTATAAAGCAAAAGCATTACAGAACTTGCTGCGGGAGTCCATAGCTTAAAGCTAGTTTCATTATCAGTAAGATTAATTCCTAGATTTCCACTATAATAAAATATTTGGTTGAAACTATTTGTAATATAAAGACTACTATAATTTACATTGTAGGTTTCATTATTAATACATATATAAGTTTTGTCTTTAACACTTATATTTTCCTTCAATACAATATGAAAAGAATCCTCATAAGGTATGGTTTCAAATATGTTTATTTTCAAAGCTCCATTTAGAACATATATATTTGAAGGATCAAAAAGCTTTCTATCATTTACTTTGATTTTTATTTCATTCATTGCTATAAAAGTAGCAGATACTAATTTCATTTGTTACCTCCATCAATCATTATTAAATTTATATTAAAGTAGAATATAAAAAATAACAAGTTAATTAAATTTCCGATATAATTGTAATATTATGTAAATAAAAAAACCTGTTACAATATATGTCATTATAGTATAATATACTTTGTGGTCAATAGGGAGGAAGATGTGTACTATGAATGAAATTCAATTGATATTTTCTTTAGATAGCCCTCAAGAAAAAAATGCTGAGGTATTGATTTCAGCTTTTGTTCAAGAGGAGGTAGAACTTGAATATAAATTTATTATAGGCTTTAAGGGAACATGGCAAACCTTTAAGGAATTTTCTCTTGAAAAGGATTTTATATGGCAGCCTTTAGAAGATGGTCATTATATAATTATGGTACAAGTTTCAGAGAAAAATAGCTTAAAGCCCTTTGATTACGTTTCTAAAAGCGATTATATTATAGGAAAGATTGAAACTAAGATTATTAGCAAGGTATATATAGATAAAGATAAGATTACAGTGGGAGATAAAATAACCGCCTCCGTGGAAACCTTTAGAGTCCCTGTTATGTATAGATATTGGATAAAGGAAAATGATAATTGGCAATTAGTTAAAGACTACTCTGCAGATAATTCCTTAGTTTGGAGTATTAAAAAGGAAGGTACAGAGGAACTACTAGTAGAATGTAAGGATATTCAATCTAAAAATAGCTTTGATGATTTCGAGAAGGTTCAGCTTAATGTTTTACCCTTTAATAAGCCTCAAATCACAGAGTATAATTGCCTTACTAAAGATCTTATAGTAGGTGAAGAATTTACATTTCAAGTAGAAGCAAAGCATGATGATAATAGGATGATCCTGTATAAATTTGTTAAAATAAAACCTGATGGGACAGTAGAATGTATCCAGGATTTTTCAAATAAAAGAATTGTAAGCTATGTGGAGGAGGTTATAGGAAGCTATAAGCTCTTATGCCTAGCAAAGGATTTATATTCGCAAAACACCTTTGATGATAGGGCAGTTATGAAGTTTGAGGTAGAAGCCTATAATAAGGTTGAGATACAAAGCTTTACAACGGATTTAAGCTCACCACAGGTTGAAGAAACAAAGGTAGAGCTTAAAGCAATAGTTTCTGGAGGAAAGAATTTATTATATAGATTCATAATCGATGGAAACAATGGAGAGGATTCTGGATATATAAGAGATAATTTTTATATTTGGAATACTAAAATGCCTGGAGATTATAAAATTGATCTGTGGGTTAAGGATTTGAGCTTTCAGGGCCCCTTTGAAGTAAGGAAGGATTTAAGCTTTAGGGTTGAAGAAGGTAACAGCAGCAAAATAGTAATTAATGATGTTATCTTAGATAAGAATAGCCCAGTCCTTACTAATGAAAGTATAAATATAAAGATTTTGGCTGAAGGTAGCCTAAACCTTAGATACTCCTTTATAGTATCAAGAGAAGGCCTGGTAGTTGAAAGGGTTGAATATGGAAGCTGCAATTGGGTGGATTTTAGCCCTACAAAACCGGGTAGCTATGAAATTGAAATATTAGTAAAAGATAAATATTCAAATAGAGAGTATGATAGCCATATTCTAACTTATGTAGATGCTTTAGATTATTTTCCTGCAGTAATAGATTATATCTTGATGCCTACTTCTGGAAAGTTTATGGTAGGGGATAAAATATTTACAGAGGTAGTATTAAGAAATACTAGTTCCAACTTGATAAAGTATATACTTAAAATTGATGGTCACAAGGTTGAAGAAACAGGCTTTGACGCTAGTAGTAAATATATATTTACTCCAAGATATCCTGGGAAATATACTATAGAAATTTATGCTAAAAATGGGAATAGTATGGACGAGTTTGATTCCAGAAGGGAAGTAAGTTTTTTAATAGAGGATGCACTTCCTATAACTGACACTAAAATAAGCAGCGACAAAACCACTTTTAAATGTAACGAAGGAGCAAACTTTACTGTAACTAATAGGGGTGGCAAAGTTGTAAGATATGAATTTTATCTAATGGAAAAGGACGAATGGAATTTAGTACAAAAATATAGTAGAAAAAATTATTATAGTTTTGTAGCTTTTTCTAAGGGCTTATCCAGACTGTTAGTTCTATGTAAAAGTGAATCAAAAAAGTGTGCTTATGAGGATTATGACATAATGACCTTTATGGTGGAATAATCTTAAGATATTTTTATGCTTGCATTTATATTTTAAAAGTAGGATAATATTTTTAATAATATGCTTTTAATGGAGGCCTTTTATGAAAATTGATAGCTTACAAAGTTTACTGCAAAGTCAGCTTATATTCCAATTAATTAATAATCAAAATCAAAATAAAAATAATGGATTTTCTGATTTGTTAGAAAAATTATTGGCTTCTATGGTTGAAGATGGATCCAACAATGGAACCAATTCCGCTAGCAATCTATATCAAAACCAAGTTAATACAAAGGAACCTGATACTTTAGCAAATGGAGAAACTAGTAGCATTGATGCTGCTGTTTCAAAAGCTTCAGCTAAGTATGGAGTTGATAAGAAACTTATTGAGTCAGTTATAAACCAGGAATCCTCCTTTAATGCTAAAGCAATATCTTCAGCAGGGGCAATGGGCCTAATGCAACTAATGCCAGGTACAGCAAAGGAGCTGGGAGTTAAAGATGCCTTTAATGCAGCGGAAAATATTGATGGAGGCACAAAATATCTTAAAAGCCTATTAGATATGTATGGAAATTCGAAGGAATTAGCTTTGGCTGCTTACAATGCTGGCCCTAATGCACTAAAGCGAAATGGTGTTGATGATAAATCAGAAATAAATAGACTTTCCACTGAAACAAGAAATTATGTAAGCATGGTAACAAAGTATTATAATAATAAATGACACACCCTAAGGGTGTGTCATAATTCTTAAGCTTGAGGTGAAAGTTGGAGAGACTAGATAAAATATTAAGCAATTCTGGATATGGTTCAAGAAAAGAGACTAAAGCTCTTATCAAAAAGGGCTTAATTAAGGTAGATGGCATAATAGCCAAAGATAGTGGGTTAATAGTAGATATAGATAATTCTAATATAGAAATTGGAGATACTGCACTAGAATATAAAAAATATATATATTTGATGATGAATAAACCAGAAGGAGTGGTATCCGCAACCTTTGATAATTATGATAAAACAGTAATAGATCTCTTAGAGGAAAAACATCAGGCTTTTAAACCTTTCCCTGTAGGTAGATTAGATAAGGATACTATAGGTTTACTAATACTAACAAATGATGGAGAGCTTAATCATAGGGTTACTTCTCCTAAATGGCATGTGGATAAAATTTATCAGGCTGTTATCGATAATGAGGTAACCGCCAGTGACGTTGAAGCCTTTAAAGAAGGGATAGTAATTGAAGATGAGTGTAAGACCTATAAATGTATGGCAGCAGAGCTTCAGATTATAACCACTTCAAAGGATTGCTCAAAGGTACTTGTAAAAGTACAAGAAGGAAAATTTCATCAGGTTAAAAAGATGTTCTTAGCACTTGGTAAGAAGGTTATATTTTTAGAGAGAATTTCCTTTGGAAATCTAGAATTAGATAGAAATTTGGAACTTGGGCAATATAGAGAATTATCAAAAGAAGAAGTTTACAACCTAAAAGCTATCTAATTATTACAAAATTGAAGGGTATAAATTCATAAAATCAAAAGTGTACAACTTATTTTGCAAAAATACTTGCAAAAAATAGCTTTTTGAAATATAATAAGACTGTAAGATAAATAAAAAGAAAGAATAGCCCCCTTTTTATTTATGACAACAGCCCATCCCCAAGGGCTGTTTTTATTTTTATTTTTTATGGATTTAATTTTATATTAATGTTAGAATTATTTTTGTTAACATTAATAATTATATAGAGGTGCAGGTATGTCAGAATATTTTTCAAAGCTTCAGTCAAAAGAAATGGATTATTTATCAGAGGCCATGCTGACTCTTAAAACAAAGGAAGATTGTTATAGATTTTTTGAGGATATTGCAACAATATCAGAAATAAAAGCTTTTGAGCAAAGACTAAAGGTGGCAAGTATGTTAAAGAGTAAAAGAACTTATGTAGATATAGCAACGGCAACTGGAGCCAGTACTGCAACCATTAGTAGAGTAAATAGATGTCTAACTTATGGTAGTGATGGATATAAATTAGTTTTAGATAGAATAGAAAACAAATAGTTAAACAAGCTATATAATTGATTGTTTAAGAGCTAGAGCGTGACAAGGTTACGCTTTTTTCTTTAATAATATAAAAAGCAATAATTGGTCAAGCTTAAATAAATATAATTATAAGATTTGGACGAAAAGGGGTATTTCAATATGTATGATAATCTTAATAATGAGCAGAAGGAAGCCGTCCTCACAACACAGGGACCTGTGCTTATATTAGCCGGAGCAGGCAGCGGTAAAACTACAGCAATTGTAAATAGGATAGCTCATCTGATAAAGGATTTAGGAGTATATCCATCTCAAATACTTGCTATCACCTTTACTAATAAGGCATCTCAGGAGATGAAGAATCGAGTAAAAAATCTAATAGGGGAAGATGCCATAAATATGTGGGTTACTACTTTCCATGCCTCTTGCGTAAGGATACTGCGTAGAGAGATAGACAAGCTTGGGTATACTAAAAACTTTATTATATATGATACTTATGATCAAAAAACCTTAATAAAAGACTGTATAAAGGAATTAGGAATTAATGATAAGGAAATTACAGATAAGGAAATAAAAAATAAAATAGGTGAAGCTAAAGATAATCTTATATCACCTGATGAATTTAAAAATATTAACCAGGGTAATTACAGAAATAATAAGATTGCTGATGCTTATTTGTTATATCAAAAAAAGCTAAAGCTTAATAATGCTGTGGATTTTGATGATATTATATGTAAAACCGTAGAGCTTTTTATTAAAAATCCTGAGGTATTAAGTTTTTATCAAAGAAAATTTAAATACGTAATGGTGGACGAGTATCAAGACACAAATAAAGCTCAATATGAACTAGTTTATCTTTTAGCTAAAGAACATAAAAACATTTGCGTAGTTGGAGACGACGATCAATGCATATATGAGTGGCGAGGGGCAAACATAAGAAATATATTAGATTTTGAAAAAGATTATCCTGGTACAAAAATCATTAAGCTTGAGCAAAATTATAGGTCTAAGAGTAATATATTAAATGCAGCAAATGGAATGATTGTAAAAAACCATAACAGAAAGGATAAGACCTTAAGGACAGAAAAGGAAGCTGGAGATAAAATAAAAATATATAAAGCTTATTCGGATATAAATGAAGGCAGCTTTATAGCAGGACAGATAAAAAAACTTATTGATCAAGACGGGAAGAACTTAAAGGATTTTGCCATACTTTATAGAACCAATGCTCAATCCCGTATATTTGAGGATAGCTTCAATAGAATAGGCATACCTTATAGAATTCTTGGTGGCTTGAAATTTTATGACAGAAAAGAAATAAAGGACATTTTATCCTATGTAAAGTTTTTATATAATAGCTCAGATGATGTGAGTCTTAGAAGAATTATAAATGTACCTAAAAGAAGCATAGGAGATACCACAGTTGCAAAACTTCAAGAATTTGCAAGTAATCTTGATATACCTTTATTTGAAGCAATAGATTTTATAAACCAAGATGAAAAATTTTCGTCTAGAAATACTACAGCTCTAAATAAATTTTATCAAATGATCCTAAACCTTAAATCAAAGACTGAGCTAAGTGTACCTGAGCTTATTACCGAAATACTTAAAGATACAGGGTATTTAGAGGAACTTAAAAAGTCTCCTGACGTAGAGGATAGAAGCAGAATTGAAAATCTTGAAGAGCTTGTTTCGGCAGCGGCCCAGTTTGATGAAAGTAGCGAGGATAAATCCTTAGAAGCATTTTTAGAAAAGGTAACACTTGTTTCAGATATTGATAATTATGATGAAACTGCGGATACTGTAGTGCTTATGACAGTTCATAGTGCAAAGGGCTTAGAGTTTCCAGTGGTATTCATGGTAGGTATGGAAAATGGCTTATTTCCTGGCACCTCCTCCTTTGATAATATTGAGGAAATGGAGGAATCTAGAAGGTTATGCTATGTTGGTATAACTAGAGCCAAAGAATTATTATATATGAGTCATGCCACAACCAGAACTGTTTTTGGAAGAACCTCTTCCTACGCTATTTCAGATTTTATTGAAGAAATACCAAAGGACTTAAAAATCTATATTGGGGAAGAAACTCCCGTATACCATAAGATGGTAAAGGAAGATAGTGTACATAGTTTGAGAAGTCTTTATAAAACTGATTTGAAGGACAAGGTAGAAACTGTAATAAAGCATAAGGATGATGGAAAAGCTATACCAGGGCAAAAGGTAAAGCATATAAAGTTTGGAGTGGGTACTATTATAAAAGCTGATAGTGACGGAAATTGCGTAAAGTTAACAATAGCCTTTGACAATATGGGAATAAAAACTTTGATGCTAGATATTGCACCCTTAGAATTTATTTAATTGGAGGTTTGTTTTTGGAAAATGAAAAGCTTTTTGAACTGATGGAAGAAAAAATCAAGGAATTAAATAAATATTCCTATGATTATTATGTTCTGGACAATCCTACTGCTTCAGATAAGGACTATGATGAAAAGTATGATGAGCTTCAAAGCCTAGAGAAGAAAGTAGGGGTTATATTACCCTACTCACCAACAGTTAGGATTGGAGATCAGGTTCTTCCTGAATTTCAAAAGTATACTCATAGAGCTAGGCTATGGAGTCTTGATAAAGCTCAAAGCCTTAATGAACTTAAAGATTGGCTTAATAGAAGCCAAAGACTATTGGAGGAGTATAATTCAAGTCATAAGGATAAGCTCCCAATTTTGAAATTTATTATTACAAAGAAATTTGATGGTCTTACTATAAATTGCACCTATAACCAGGAGGGCTTATTAATAAAAGCAGCAACTAGAGGAACTGGGTATATAGGAGAAGACGTAACAGCTCAAAGCAAAACAATATTATCTATTCCCCTTAAAATAGATAATAGTTTTCTAATTGAGGTTCATGGTGAAGCAATAATGACTCAGGCAGCGTTTGATAGCTATAACAAAACCTCCAAGGTACCTCTTAAGAACCTACGAAATGGTGCTGCAGGTGCTCTTCGAAATCTTAATATAAAAGAGACCGCCAAAAGGAAGCTTTCTGCATTTTTTTATGATATAGCCTATAATGAAGGCATCCCTTTTAAAAACTACATTGAGATGCTTGATTTTCTTAAAGTTAAAGGATTACCTGTAGATGGATATATCAAGGAATGCTATAATCTTCAGGATATAGAAAAGGAAATAAATTATGTTGAAGGTATAAGGGATAAGCTAGGCTACGACATAGATGGAGTTGTTATAGCTATAGATGACATAAGGACCAGAGAGGTTTTTAGTAATACTATAAAGTTTCCGAAATGGGCTATAGCCTTTAAATTTGAAGCTGTGGAAGCTACCACAGTTTTATTAGATGTGGAGTGGAATGTGGGGCGCAGCGGAAGAGTTTCGCCTTCTGCTATCCTTGAGGGGGTAGAGCTTGCAGGAGCAACGGTTAAAAGAGCTACCTTAAATAATATAG
>Ga0209430_1000575_pt1 | contig 35996 bp, 37 predicted proteins | sample BarGraIncub1133A_FD_184504 | JGI IMG/M metagenome (GOLD analysis project Ga0209430, IMG submission 184504) | Arctic peat soil microbial communities from Barrow, Alaska - Barrow Graham LP Incubations 11-33A (SPAdes) (version 2) | ecosystem: Environmental > Terrestrial > Soil > Wetlands > Peat... | reverse complement strand
AAAGCCATAATTATGGCTTGTCTAATTAATAATTAAAAATGTTATTACTTTAAACATTATTTAGGAGATGAACTTCATTGGGGATAAGGGATAATAATGTTATAATATACGATACTACCTTAAGAGACGGGGCTCAAGCGGAAGGTATATCCTTTACGGTAGGAGATAAATTGAACATAGTTAAGACTCTAGATGAATTTGGTATTAGCTATATTGAGGCTGGTAACCCTGGTTCTAATTCTAAGGATGAGGAATTTTTTATTAAGGTAAGGGATCTAAAGCTTAAGCATTCAACTATTGTTGCCTTTGGCAGTACAAGAAGAGCTAACATAAAGGTTGAAGAGGATGCAAATATAAAATCTCTTATAAAGGCAGATACCAAGACTGTAGCTATATTTGGCAAGAGCTGGGGTATGCATGTCACTGAAATACTCCATACTACTTTAGAAGAAAACTTAGCAATGATTGGAGATTCAATAAAATATTTAAAATCATTAAATAAAGAAGTAATATTTGATTCAGAGCATTTCTTTGATGGCTATAAGGAAGACAAGGCTTATGCTATAAGTACCTTAAAGGTGGCAGAAGAAAGTGGAGCTGATTATATAGTACTTTGCGATACTAATGGAGGCTCTATTCCTTCTGAAATAGGAGAAATATCTAAAGAAATTATGTATCAGATTAAAGTACCTTTAGGAATTCATTGCCATAATGATAGTGGCGTAGCTGTTGCAAATACCTTGATAGCTATACAAAATGGTTTGGTTATGATACAAGGTACCATAAATGGCTATGGAGAAAGATGTGGTAATACAGATTTATGCACTATCATACCAAATCTTGAGCTAAAGCTTAATAAAAAATGTCTAGAGGAAGGTAAGCTCATGCAAATTGCATCTTTAGCTAGATATATAAGTGAGATAGCAAATTTTTCTCATAATGAAAGAGCTCCTTACGTAGGAAATAGTGCTTTTGCACATAAAGGGGGTATGCATATAGATGCAGTATTAAAAAATCCCACATCCTTTGAACATATTTCACCAGAAAGTGTTGGAAACAGAAGAAGGCTCCTTATGTCAGAAGTATCCGGGAGAAGCACAATTATGGCGAAAATTAATGAGGTAGAACCTTGGCTTAATAAGGATTCTATAGAAACGAAAAAAATAATAGATAAGTTAAAGGATATGGAGCATGAAGGTTATCAGTTCGAAGGAGCAGATGGTTCTTTTAAGCTTATGATAAGAAGGGTTTTAGGTAAAAATAAAAAGTTCTTTGATGTAAAGGAGTTTCAAGTCAATTGTGCTGAGCATTGGAAAAAAGAAAATAGCTCCTATGCACTTATAAAGGTAGAAGTAGATGGGAATGAAGAGATAACGGCTGCGGAAGGGGACGGGCCGGTAAATGCACTAGATGGGGCTTTGAGAAAAGCTTTGAAGGTATTTTACCCAAGTCTAAACAAAATAAGACTTACAGATTACAAGGTTAGGGTTTTAGATACTTCAGAGGCTACTAGGGCTAGGGTAAGGGTTCATATAGAGACTACAGATGGCGAAAAGGTTTGGTCCACTGTAGGGGTTTCTACAAACCTAATTGAAGCTAGCTGGATTGCACTTATTGATTCTATAGAATTTTTCCTGAACCAAGATGATTAATTAGTATTTTAAAAAGAGGTATGGAAATGAACTTCAGACCATGTATAGATCTACATCATGGAAAGGTAAAACAGATTGTTGGTGGAACCTTAAATGATGGAGGTAAATTAATTGAGAATTTTATATCAGAAAAAGGAGCAGAGTATTATGCAAAGCTCTATAAGAAAGACAAGCTAAAGGGTGGGCATATTATAATGCTGGGAGAAGGGAATGAAGAAGAGGCAATTAAAGCTTTGAGAGCATACCCAGGCGGTCTTCAAATTGGTGGTGGAATAACTGCTGATAATGGTGAATATTATTTAAAGTATGGGGCAAGTCATATAATTGTGACCTCTTATGTTTTTAAGGATGGAAACATATATTTTGACAACTTAAAAAAATTAGTTAATAAGGTTGGAAAAGCCAATATAGTATTAGACTTAAGCTGTAGAATACAAGACAATAAGTATTATGTTGTAACGGACAGATGGAAAAAGTTTACGGATTTTCAGGTAAATGAAGAAAATCTCAACATGCTTTCTAAATTTTGTGATGAGTTTTTAATTCATGCTGTAGATGTAGAAGGAAAATGCAACGGAATTGAAGAAGAACTTATTAAAACTTTAGGAGAGTGGATAAGCATACCAACCACCTATGCAGGTGGCATAAGCTCCTTTGAAGATATAGATAAGCTTAAGAAATATTCAAATAAAGTAGATTTTACAATAGGTAGCGCTTTAGATATATTTGGAGGAAAACTATCCTATGAAGACCTTATTAAATATATAAAATGAAGACTCCAAGCATATGCTTGGAGTCTTTTTACATAGATTTTACAGAATTTCTTTCTACTAATGTAGTATTTAGTAAAAGTTTTTCTGCAATAGTGGTAGGATTGTTCATAATACTTACCAATTTTTCAACAGCCTTCCTACCCATAAGCTCCTTTTCAACTTTCATGGTAGTTAGTTCTGGAGACATGCTCATGGAAAATTCTATATCATCAAAACCAATAATAGAGATATCTTCAGGAACTTTGATACCAAAACTCGAAAACATTCTATTTGCTGCTATTGCCTCAGCATCGTTGCAGCAAAACAGGGCATCTGGAAGTTTAGAAATTTCATTAAACATTTCAAATACCGAGGGGTCTTCTTCCAGGGCCAGCGCTTCAATGCTGATTTTCGTATATAAGTAGTCTCTATTTATCTCCATATTATAATCCTCTAAAGCCTTTTTAAAGCCTAAATATCTGTCTTTGAAAGAAGTAGAACAATAAATATCTCCTAAAAATCCTATTTTTTTATGGCCTTTCTTAATAAGATATTCAGTAGCTCTATAACCTCCACTATAATTATCTGTAAGTATATAATCTATTCCAACATTATACAAGTAATGATCAACCATAACTATGGGTAAATGTAAATCTAGTAAGGGTTTTAGTGCATCATAGGAGATGTGTCCTAGAGTTATAATTCCTGAAATCATCCCCTCCTTAATGGATAAGGGAATTCGAACTTCCTTTTCATTTTGCATGTAATAATGGATGATAAGGTTTACCCCTTCCTTCTTACCTTCGTCCTCCATTCCAAATTGGACATAATTGAAGAAACCAAAAGATTTTCTTATGCTTTTAGATAATATTAGACATATATTTTTAGTTACTACATTTGCTTTTTTATATTGGTAACCTAATTGATCTGCTGTTAAAATTATTTTTTGTCTGGTCTCACTACTAATACCTGGCATTCCTCGAAGAGCTAAAGAAACAGTATTTTTTGAAATACCAAGTTCATCAGCTATTAGCTTCATACTTACCTTTTTATCCATTAAGAACCTCCTATCTAATACTCAAACTATAATAGCATTATAGTTAAACATATAATAGTATTATAGCATAACAAAAATACTATTGTAATATTACGATAGTTTTATTTCGGTAATGTGACATATCCTTTACAAGGTATAATCTAAGTAATATAATATAGGTAGATAATAATATAAAATATATTACACGTAATATTACAAAAGGAGCGATATTTTGGATATTAATTATATTGAAAAACTTAAAGAAGATGCTACAACAGAACTTAAAGATAATATTTTAGCCTTTTGGATGAACAATACTTTAGACTTGGAAAATGGTGGGATATACGGCAAATTAACTAATTCTAACAAAATCGATAAAAAGGCACCTAAAGGATGTATTTTAAATTCAAGAGTGCTTTGGACATTTTCAAATGCATATAGAACCTTCAAGGATGAAAAGTATCTAAAGGTAGCAAAGATAACTTATGACTATTTAATCAAATATTTTTATGATGAGGAGTTTAAGGGCTTATATTGGATGGTTGATTATAAGGGAAATCCAATAGATGTAAAGAAACAAATGTATAATTTATCCTTTGGAATTTATGGATTAACTGAATATTATAGAGCTACGGGAGTGAAGGAAGCTTTAGATAAAGCTATTGAAATATATCAGGTAATAGAAAAATATAGTTATGACGAGAAAAACAAAGGTTATATTGAAGCGCTAGAAAGGGATTGGAGCAAGATTTCAGATTCCAGATTGAGTTATAAAGAACCGAATTGCAGTAAAACAATGAATACTCACTTACATATATTAGAATCATACACTAATTTGTACAGAGTCTGGAAGGATGATAGCTTTAAATTAAAATTTAAAGAGCTAATTGAAGTTATTATGGATCATATTATAGATCATAATACCTATCAATTTAAACTATTTTTTAATGATGATTGGAATTCTCTAGAAGATGTGATATCTTTTGGCCATGATATAGAAGGAAGCTGGCTTTTATATGAAGCAGCCTTGATACTAGGAGATAGCGAAGTTATAGAAAAAGCAAAAATCTTTTCAATAAAAATGGCTGAAAAAGTTTATGCAGATGGAATTGATAGAGAAAAAGGTGGATTATATAATGAAATTAAAGATGGTAAGCTAGATAGTCATAAAGCTTGGTGGCCTCAAGCAGAAACTTTGGTAGGTTTTATCAATGCCTTTGAACTCACAGGAGATGAAAAATTCTTAAAGGAAACTTATAAAATGTGGGATTATATTCAAAGAGTATTCGTAAATAAAGAATTTGGTGAATGGTATAGTGTTGTAAGCTTAGAGGGTAAGGTTATTGAGGAGGTTCCTAAGGTAGAACCTTGGAAATGTCCTTATCATAATGGAAGATGCTGTTTTGAAATTATTGAAAGACTAAATAAGATAAAATAATATTACTAAAAATCAGGAGGCAACATATGGAAGAACAATGCTTTGAATCAAAGAAAAATGGTCTAATTGAAAGCTACGAAAAGCTTGTAAACAGAAAGAATACTATACTAGAAAGTGAAAATGGATTATACAATAGGTATGAATATCCTATACTCACAAATAAACATGCTCCAGTATTTTGGAAGTATGATTTAAATTATGAAACCAATCCATACTTACTTGAGAGACTTGGGGTTAATTGTGTTTTAAACCCAGGAGCAATATATTTAAATGGAAAGTATTATTTGGTTGCAAGAGTGGAAGGCAGTGATCGAAAATCTTTCTTTGCAGTTGCTGAAAGTACTAATGGCATCGATGAATTCAGATTTTGGGATTACCCTATGGTTATGCCTGAAACTGAAAACCCAGATGTTAATGTTTATGATATGAGAGTAGTTTTACATGAGGATGGGTTTATATATGGACTTTTCTGCACGGAAAGAAAGGATCCAGATGCACCAAGTGGAGATACTTCTAGCGCCGTAGCTGCTTGTGGTATCGCAAGAACTAAGGACTTAAAGACATGGGAAAGGCTTGATGATCTTAAGACTGTATCCTCTCAACAAAGAAATGTTGTACTTCATCCAGAATTTGTAGAAGGGAAATATGCCTTTTATACCCGCCCTCAGGATGGATTTATTGATACTGGAAAAGGGGGGGGTATTGCTTGGGGATTATCTGATAATATGGAACATTCAAGCATTGAAACTGAAACAATAGTTGATTCTAAGGAATACCATACTATAAAGGAAGTTAAAAATGGCCAGGGACCTGCTCCTATAAAGACAGAAAAAGGATGGTTACATATCGCCCATGGAGTAAGAAATACTGCAGCAGGATTAAGATATGTACTATATGCTTTTTTATCAGATTTAAAAGAGCCAAATAAAGTAACTCACAGACCTGGTGGGTTTCTACTTGCGCCAGAAGGAGAAGAAAGAATAGGAGACGTGTCTAATGTTGTATTTTGTAATGGAGCAGTTGTAAATGAAAAACAGGAAATATTCATTTATTATGCTTCCTCTGATACAAGAGTTCATGTTGCTACAACTACAGTAGATAAAATGCTTGATTATTGTATCAATACTCCGGAAGATCCGTTGAGATCCTTTGGTTGCGTAGCAATAAGGAATGATCTTATAAAAAAGAATTTGAATTTAAAATAGAATGTAAAAAAGGGACATATCAGCATGCTGATATGTCCCTTTAAAATTAACCTTTTACTGAACCATCTGATAAACCAGCAATAATAAATTTTTGTGCAAAGATATATAGTATTAAGGTTGGTACCAGCACAGCAAATATTCCTGCCGCCATAACATTCCATTGGGAGTTTTGATCCGCTGAGAAAGCTATTATTGCTGTTGTAACTGTTCTCAGGGAGGACTTTGGCATATATAGCACCGGAGTGATCATATCATTGTAGATGTTTAATCCCTTTAATATAGCCATAGTTACAATTGCAGGACGCATTTGAGGCAATATAATTGATGTATAAATTTTGAAATAGGAAGCACCATCAACCATTGCACTTTCATCCAGCTCATAAGGTATTTTTGAAATGAACTGCAAGAAAATATAGATCTGAATTATATCTGCTCCAATATATAGAAGTATTGGACCCGCTAGGGTGTTATATAAATGTAGACCTTTAATTACTGAAAATGTAGCAACCTGAGTAGTTACTGAAGGTATAACAGTGGACAGTAAAAAGGCTGTTATTATAGTTTTCTTAAACCTAAATTCGAATCTTCCTATAGCATAAGAAACCATTGTTCCAAGAATTATTGATAAGGTTACTGATACTACCACTAAAAACATAGTATTTTGAAAACCAAGTAATAGTTTACCCTTAACTATTACATTTACAAAATTATCTAAATATAAAAAGCTCTTAGGTAATTGGAAATTACCACTAAACATATACTCCTTATTACTTTTGAAGGCAATAATAAATATTATATATATAGGAGTAAAAACTATTAAAACACCAAGTATTAGAAGCACATAATTAAAAGCTCTTAAAAAGGGATTATTTACTCCCATAACATCTTGTGAAAAATTCCTCTTTTTTATCTTTTTCATATCAATCCTCCCTCCCACGCAAAGCGAAACGTTGAATAACTAAAACAAGAATAATTATAATCATCAACAACACACCCATGGAAGATGCTTTCCCGAAATTACTAAATTGGAAAGCAGTATAGTAGGTAGAAGTTACAAAGGTATCGGTTCTACCTGCTGGTCCACCTTTTGTTAGAACAAAAGGTTCAAAGAAGGCTTGAAGTCCACCGTTAACAGCTAAGAATAAATTAAGCTGAATTATAATTTTTAAATTAGGTACGATAATGTATCTAACTTTATGCCAAAAATTAGCTCCATCTAATTCTGCTGCTTCGAAGAAATCTGTGGATACGGACTGAAGAGCTCCAATAAAGATTACCATGGCACCACCAGTGTATCTCCACATGCCAATCATACCCAAAGAGATATTAGTGGAATAATTCTCACTTAAAAACCTAATTGCAAACTTGCCGTGAGTCAAATAGCGTAGTACTATATTGATTGGACCATTAGTATAATCATAGAAAAAACTGAACATAAAGGCTATAGCCACACCATTTAATATATAAGGCATGAATAAGGAAGCTCTAAAGAAATTCTTACCCTTTATTTTACTATTAACAATAATAGCTAGATATAAGCCTAAAAAGGTTTGTATAATAGCTACACCTATATACGCTAGGTTATTTTGAAAGGTCAACCATAGCTTTGGAGTTGTGAGTGCCTCAATATAATTTTTAAAGCCTATATAATGAAGACTGCCACCCAATCCATCCCAATCAGTAAAACTAAATTGAATTAATCTCAGAGCTGGGAAGTATGAAAATGTAGCTAATAAAATTAATGGAATAAATAAGAAGATAACGATTATCATTGTTTTTTGCTTTTTATAGCTCATTACTCTCAAATTAACACCTCCTATTCTAGAAAACTGTTTTTATATGAGAACAAGTTACTGTTATCAGTAACTTGTTCTCATATTGTATTTATTTAAATAAATTTATTTTCTAACCTTTTCTAGCTGTTGCCCACAAATCGTTATATTTCTTAACAACAGTAGTTGGATCCTTAGCTGTTAAATATTCTTGAACTATAGCTGCAGTGTCAATCTGAGCTTTATTAATTAAATTAGTATAAGCATCAGCTTGAGCAATACCTTCTACAATTTTAACACCAGAATCTTTAACTGTCTTCGCAATTGCAGGTAGAGTAGTTAAATTCTTGTTTCCAGGAACCATATCTGTAGCTATAGATATTCTTCCTTCTGAGTATAAATATTTGAAGAATGCTTTAGCAAGTGGTAGATTTTTTGAATGAGCTGCAACTCCATACATAGTGTCTGCACCTAATGTATAAATTGTAGCACCTGGGAAGGTAAACCATCCGATATCAGCTGCGTTAGCTCCATTTTGGATTATCTGAGGGTTAACCCAGCTTCCAAGGAAGGTCATAGCAACTTTGCCTTGAGCCATATCTTTTTTAAATCCATCCCAGTTTGTTGACATTAAATCAGGTTCTAAGTATCCTTTATCTTTCATGGTCTTTAAGAACTCCATACCTTTAAGTCCGTCACCCTCCAAAAATTTATCTGAATCAGCTAGTTTATTTTTGTAAGCAACGTCTCCATTTATAAGGGTGCCAAATCCTGGGTCATAACCAGATAAAGGCCATTTATCTTTAAAATTACTAGCAAAAGGAACTACCCCTTTAGCTTTAATTTTAGCACAGGCAGCCATAAATTCGTCCATTGTAGTTGGAACTTTATCTATTCCAGCTGCTTTAAATACTGCAACATTGTAAGTAATACCACCACCATAAGTAACACCATCAGTTAAAGCATAAAGCTTTCCATCAGGACCCTGCCCATTAACCACATAGTAAAAATTATCTTTATTGAAGCCTAAGCTATCTATAGGAGCAAAGTATTTAGAAAAGTCTGACTGTTTAACAGTTGTAAGTACTTGACAAATATCTGGCATCTCATCAGCTGCCATTCTTGTTTTTATAGTACTATCTGGATCCTTTACGCCTTCGATCTCAATAGTTGTCCCAGGATTTGCGTCTGTGAACTCTTTAGCTATTGCTTTTAAAGTAGTGTCAGCCATGTCTGTTCTGTGAGTTTCAAAAACTATCTTTCCAGATAATTTAGCTGAAGCAGAAGATGTAGGTGCTTTTGTTCCACAACCAGAAAATAAAGTTAAAGTCATAGCAACTGTAACTAAGATTGATGCGGCTTTTTTCATTTAAAATCCTCCTCTAATATATATACATTTACTTATTAATATCTATAGATGCATCTATAATCTAATAATAATGCTAATCTAAAGGTTTTCATATGTCCGTTATTTGGATTTATTAGCTTTATTTCAGATGTAATGGTTATCTATTTTATAACCTTACGGTATTCGCTAGGGGAAAGCCCAACAATTTTTTTAAATATCCTATTGAAAGAAGTTGGTTCTTCATAGCCAACCATGTGCCCTACCTCATAGGCTTTAATATTTGAATTTTTTAAAAGTTTCTTAGCTTCTTCAATTCTTGTCTCAATAATATAATCACTGAAATTTTTTCCTGTTTCTATTTTGAAAAGCTCGCTTAAATAAGTATAGTTCATATAAACATGTTCCGCTGCAGATTTAAGGCTTATTTCCTCTTTGAAATGATCTTTTATATATTCCTTAACCATCTGTATGGTTTTTTTACTTCTATGCGAGCGAAGATAATTGATTTTTTTACATATACTTATGAAGGATTTTCTAGTGTATTCCTTCAGTTCAGACAAAGTATTTATTTCATCTATAAAATACTTGAAATCAAAATCATAATCTAACTCATTTATTTGCTCTGCTGCATCTTTAAATTCTTGAGAAAGCAAATTTAATTTTATATATATACTCTTAATTGTTTCTCTGTATAAACTATGAGATATTTTTTCTTTGGAGAGTTTATTAAATATATCCTCAATTACCCTTAATATCTTTTCTATTTCCGTTAACTCTATATAATTAAAGAGGGAACTTATTTGAGAATCAAAATCTAATTTTACAGAGTCATCAAAGCTGATATAGGCTTTATCGTATTTTACTAATATATTTTTGCTCTTAAAAAACCGTTGTTCTTCTGCAATTAATGCTTCCTCATAGGCTCTATTTGTTTCTTCTAAATTTTTATAATTCTCACTTATCCCTATTGTTACTGTAAATTCATTCGTAGTTGCTATGATATTATTTACTTCCTCTAAAAAGGAAAATACTGATTTATTGAAATAATTAGTATCTCCTTTATTAGAAATAAACAATAAAATAATTTCTAAATCCTTATAAACTAAAAAATATTCTTTTATTACACTCCTATCTAAAGTTAACTTTCTAATGCATCCTTCAATAACAGAATTCAAGTTGAAATTTAGCAGAGGACTATTTTCCTTAATAAGCTTATAATAATCATCAATACATATAACGGATAAAAGAAAATCACAATTATTATCTATATTTAGCTCTTCTTTTATTCTTGGAAAATAGGTTGCATTTGAACCATTTATTAAAGCCAAAAGATACTTTTCCTTTAAGGCACTTATTCCACTACTAACTCTGTGTTCCAAAGATTTATATTTTTCAATACTTTCCAGTTCTTCTGTAATATCAGTTCTTAGTTTGTTTATAAGATTAATAAGTACCTCATTTTCTACAGGCTTTAGAAGATAATCAGAAGCTCCATTTCTAAGAGTCTCTCGAACATATCTATATTCTTCAAAACCACTTAAAATAATTATTTTAATAGTGGACTTCATAGCTTTTAATGCTTTTACAAGTTCTACTCCATTCATTCCAGGCATTTTTATATCAGCAATTAAAATGTCTACAGGTGTAGAATTTATTATATCCAAGGCTACTATACCATTATATGCTTCTCCAACAATACAGGAATCGGGAATACTTCTCTCAATAATAGCTTTCAGACCGCCTCTAATTATCTTATCATCATCCGCAATAAGAATTTTTAACATGAAAGACCTCCTAATACTCTTTATAAAGGTATTTACAAATAATAAATTTAAAAGTAACATTATTATACGGTACATTTATTTTATAAAAATATAACCAAGGTGGTTAATATGAACAATAAAAGAAGAAGATTATATTTAAAATTTAAAAGATCATTAAGATATAAGGATCAGCCCTTACTGGTTCAGGTTACTTTTATTTTTGTGTTGATTTTTATAATTATGATAATGCTTTCTTTCATTAACTTTGTTAATTATAGCAATGATAAAGCAAAAGCTACACTTGAAGTAATAGATTCTATGAATGGTCAAATATTAGACAAAGTAGATGGCCATTTAGAAAATCTTTCTAACATAACAAAGCTTCCCTTAATATATGAAAATAATACTAATACCTTTGTAAACAATCTAGAAATGTCTACAGAAAGTAATTTTGGAACTCTGGATTTTATGAGCCAGCTAAATAAGCTCTTTAATGATGCTTTTAATTATAATTCATATATACAATCTGTTTTTATTTTTAACATGGAAGGAGTCTTTCAACGTACCGCTAGAGCGGTTGCTATGTATCCAGGCTACAATCCTAAGGAGGATGACTGGTTTAAAAAGGTAACCCAAAAAAATGGTGGTCCTCTTATAATGAGTACCTTTCAACTGCCCTATATGGCAGACATAAAAGGAAATAATGTTTATGTATTTTCAGTATCCAGAGCTATCGTAGATGTTAATAATTCCAAGGTGGCTGGAGTTATATTAATCAATAGCAATTTAAATTTTTTATCTAAACTATTTAAAAAGATGTTATTTATTCCTGATCAAAGGATAGCAATAATAGATGAAAATAATAATGTAGTTTATGATACAAAAACCAATGATATAGGAAAAAAGTTTGACAAAAATCTTCTTAAATTAACGAATAATGGAAAATTAAAGGACAAAGTTATTAGAATAAACAACAGCAAATTTTTGGTCAGTTGTCAACTCTCTAATTATTCTAATTGGAAAATAATAAATATAATACCAGAAAATCAATTAAATAAATCAATATATGAACTTAGAGATACAACTATACTCATCACCTTTTTACTTATCCTCTTAGCTATGACCCTAGTTTTATTATTTATAAGACAAATAATAGAGCCAATAAAAAAGCTGGTATTAATGATGAAGCTAATAGAAAGAGGTGATTTTGAAGTAAAAATAAAATTGAAAAATCATAATGAAATAGGTGAACTTGCAAAATCCTTCAACAATATGGTTCGTAAAGTAAATAAGTTAGTAAAAGAGGTTTATATAGATAAAATAACCCAGAAGGAATTGGAAATCCAGATGTTACAGAACCAAATTAATCCGCATTTTTTATATAATACCTTAGAATCTATTCATATGATGGCTGAAATTAATGAGGATGAGGAAACCTCATCTATGGTTCGTGCGCTAGGAAGAATTCTAAGGTATGGTATAAGTGGGGAGCACGATCATGTCACCATAAAGCAAGAATTAGATCATTTAAATGATTATATAATGCTTCAAAAAATCAGGTTTAGTAATATCTTTGACATTCAAACTGATATTGATGATACAATTTATCAAAACACAATGATAAAACTTATACTTCAGCCTGTGGTTGAGAATTCTATCTATCACGGTCTTGAAAATAAGCTCTCAGATGGCCTAATTGAAATCAGTGGTCATAAAGAAAATGATGATATTATCTTCAAGATAACTGATAACGGAGTAGGTATGAGTGAAAAAGCAGTAAATAAAATGAATGATTACATAAATGCTTTGGATAGTTCCTCAAAAAGTATAGGTTTAAAAAATGTAAACAGAAGATTGAAATTATATTACGGTAATAATTACGGTGTGAAGGTTTACAGTGAACTGAATGTTGGAACAACCGTTATTATTATTATTCCGATAAATACAAATCAAATTAATATTAATTCTAATGATACTATAAATAAAATTTAGTATCAAGTAATATTACTTGATAGAATTATAACATTAAAATATAAGAATGTATTGTTAAAACAGTTTGCTAAAGCACAATTTGCATATTATTGTTTTACCTTTATTCCCAGTTATGTAGTCATTTTTAGTAACTTTAATCTTGCATATACTACAGCATAATGCCGAAGATTTAGAGGTGTTGTTTTCTGAAGATATTTTTAATTCGTCCTTTTTCTTCATATAAGAGCTTTCAGACTGAGATAATCTGTTGCTAGGAGGATTATAATTTATAGGCATATTTTCAACACTTTTCTTTGTTAGTTTATAGCTAAGATCATATTTGCTTTCACAGTAAAGCTCTAATTCAAATCTTGGATTCTCCTTATCATAATACTCATCTAGTACGATCCTTTTTATTTGAGCATCATTTACTATGAGTCCACTTTTTTCTATGCCATCAAAAATACTTTTAGTTATGTTGTTTGTGTCTGGATGTCTTTTTACACTTTTATAATATACTTTTAGAATAGCGATTAAGGATTCACTTATAACTACACCAGGATTTTGTACTCTCGCTTCATAGGCAATTTGCTCTTCGTATACTGCATATCTATCATGATATTTTCCAGAGCTCATTGGTAAAATAGCTCGTCCATTAAGATTAAATAGCTTGAAATTTGATTTGGAAATAGGAGACCCTTTAATTACTACCTTTGCATAACCATCCATATGTATACTCCTTACAATAAATATATTTTATTATAACATTTTTTTATCTTAATAAAAATATAAAAAGACTCATATAATCTTACATAACCTATTATTGAAAAGGAGTATAATATGTTAGATTTTAAAGAGTTAATTGAAGAGGATAGAAAGAAAAATGTAAAAGACACTTTTCAAGGTACTTTATTAGATTATCTTAATTTGTTAAAAGAAGATCCTTCCATCCCTTCCTTAGCCCATAAAAGAATATATGATATTATTTATAAAGAAGGCCTTGAAGTTTTAAATCCAGAGGATAATCCTAGAATTAGAAAAATATATGGTAATGAAATAGTAAAAAATTATAATTTTTTTAATGACTTTTATGGAATTAACAAGGTGTTATCAAAGGTTGTTAATTACTTTTATTCTTCATCTATGAAGGGAGAGGAAACCAGGCAGGTTCTATATCTGGTAGGTCCTGTGGGAGCTGGCAAATCCTCCATAGTTGATTCATTAAAAAGAGCTTTAGAAAAAAGCTCATCCATATATGCTATAAAAGATTGTCCAATTAGAGAAGAACCGCTTCACCTTATACCAAAACATTTAAGAAGCAAATTAGAGAAAATATTTAGCATTGAGATAGAAGGGGATTTATGTCCTATTTGTAAATATAATCTTCAAAATAAATATAAGGGTGAGTTTGAAAAAGTTCCTATTGTGAAATCGGAATTTTCTATAAGATCAAGAAAAGGAATTGGTATAGTTCCCCCTATAGATCCTAATAATCAAGACACCACCATATTAAATGGATCCATAAATATATCAAAGATGGATATATATTCTGAGGATGATCCTAGAATATATTCTTTAAATGGTGCTTTTAATGTAGGAAACAGAGGCATAGTAGAATTTATTGAAGTTTTTAAAAATGATGTTGAGTATTTACATACGATAATAACAGCAACTCAGGAAAAATCTATACCCTCGCCAGGAAAGGGTTCAATGATCTATTTTGATGGAGTTATAATAGCTCATTCTAATGAGGCTGAATGGAATAAATTTAAGTCAGACCATACCAATGAAGCTATTTTGGATAGAATTGTAAAAATAGAAGTTCCTTACTGTTTAGAGCTAAATGAAGAAGTTAAGATATATAAGAAAATATTAGGTAAAAGTAGTTTTCATGCTCATATTGCACCCCATACCTTAGAAATTGCTGCTATGTTTGCCATACTAACAAGACTTTCTCCTTCAAACAAGGTGGATCCTATGTCTAAGCTTAAAATATATAATGGAGAAGAGATAGTTGAAAAAGGCACAACAAAAAAGGTAGATTTAGCAGAGCTTAAGGAAGAATGCGAAATTAAAGAGGGGATGAAAGGGGCTTCAACAAGGTTTATTATAAAATCCATTGACAATGCCTTAGCTAACTCTGAATATGATTGCATCAATCCTATAAGCATTTTAGATAGCCTTCATGCATCAGTAAAAGATCATGATATTAATGAAGAGGAAAAAAAGAGATATTTAGAGCTTATTTCCGATACCTTAAGGAAAGAATATAACAAAATATTAGAAAAGGAAGTTACAAAGGCATTTATAAGCAGCTTTTCTTCACAAGCAGAAAGCTTATTTAACAACTATTTAGATCATGCAGAAGCCTTTATTAACAGGTCTAAATTAAAGGATAAGTCAACAGGAGAGGAATTAGAACCAGACGAGGAATTTATGAGATCCATAGAGGAACAAATTGGAATTTTTGAAAATGCCTCTAAAGGCTTTAGAATGGATGTTACCTCTTATATGTTTTATTTAATTAGAAATGGAGGCAAGATTAAGTATACTTCCTATGAACCCTTAAGAGAGGCGGTTGAAAAGAAAATAACAGCTTCTGTAAAAGATTTGTCCAGAATAATTACAAAATCTAGGGTTAGAGATAAAGAGCAGGAAGAAAAATATAATACTATGCTTGAAGAGATGATAGAACTTGGATATTGTCCTCATTGCTGTAATGTGATTTTAAAATATGCTGCTAATAATCTTTGGAAGGATTGATTATGGCTATATTCAGAGAATTAAATCCTATAATTCATGAAAGAGCCATTGAGGATATAAATAGGCATAAAAAATTAGTAGAAAAGGCTATTAAAGCAAATCTACCAGAGCTGCTTTCAGAAGAAAGCATTATAGTTAAGGAAAAAAGCAAAAAAATCAAAGTTCCGATAAAGGGCTTAAAGGAGTATAGCTTTATTTATGGCAACAATATAAGTCAGATAGGAATAGGTTCTGGCTCTGAAAAAAAGGGAGAAAGAATAAGTGGTGCTGGTAATATATTAGAGGATGATATGTACGAAACTGAAGTTACCATAGAGGATATTATGAACTATTTTTTTGATGATATGAGCTTCCCTAATATAAGTAAAAAAAATGGTGCAAAGGTTGCCTATGGAAATACTATTAGGATAAAGGGTTATAAAAAGTATGGAATAAGGCCTAGATTATCTAAAAAAAAGACTGCCATAGAAAGGCTTAAAAGAAGAAAATCAAGTGAAAGAAGGAAAGTCTTTTTAGAGGAGAAGAAAGAAGCGGAGAGGTTTCCCTTTAATACAGAAGACTTAAGGTACCATAAAATAAAATATATAAGGAAAAAGCAATATAATGCAGTAGTATTTTGTATTATGGACACCTCTGGGTCTATGGATACAACTAAAAAATATTTAGCTAGGTCATTTTTTTTCTTCCTTTATCAATTTATAAAGATGAAATATGAAGGAGCAGAAATTGTATTTATTTCCCATACTACTGAGGCGAGAGAAGTTAATGAAGAAGAGTTTTTTCATAAAGTGGAGGCGGGGGGAACCTATATTTCCAGTGGTATAAAAAAGGCCCTTGAAATAATAGAAGAAAGATATAATCCACTGTTTTGGAATATATATTCCTTCCATGTAACAGATGGAGATAATTGGATGGAGGATAATGAAAATACTATAAGTTATGCTAGAAAATTAAGTGATGTATGTAACCTTTTTGGTTATGCAGAAATCATGCCAGCAGCTTATTATAGTACTATTAAAAAGAGACTAGAAACAGAAATAAATAATACTAGGTTTTTATCAGTAACTATAAAGGGAAAGGATGACTTATGGTCTCAGCTTAAAGAATTATTAAGCAATGAAATAAAGGAAGTATAAATTGGATTATAGTGTTAAGGATTTAGAAAGCTATTGTAAAAAAATAGAAGAAGTGGGGAAGAAATTTGAATTAAGCTTTTATCCTCAGGAGTTTGAAGCTATAGATTATAATGATATGATGGCCTATCAGGTATATATAGGGATGCCCTCCATGTATCCCCATTGGAGTTTTGGAAAAGCTTACGAAAGAATAAAGGCTTTATACAATTTGAATTTAACAGGACTTCCTTACGAAATGGTCATAAACTCTGATCCTACAATTGCTTATTTATTAAAGGATAACACTCTACTACTACAAATATTAACTATGGCCCATGTATATGGTCACAATGATTTCTTTAAAAATAACAGATTATTTAGTGTTGGAACAAAACCAATATATACAATAGAAATGTTTAAAAGACATGGGGATATTATAAGAGAGTATGTTGATTCACCTGGAATTGGTTATGAAAAGGTTGAAAAAATATTAGATGCAGCTCATTCGATTAAGCTTCAAAGAGAAAGGACTGTTGGGGTAAAGACACTAGAACCAGAGATTGGGAAACCCTGTGAGGATATACTATCCTTTGTTAATAAATTTGGAGAGTTAGAAACCTGGCAGAAAAATATTATTTCCATAGTAAGAGAAGAGACGGCTTACTTTATACCGCAAATTGAAACAAAGATTATAAATGAGGGTTGGGCATCCCTTTGGCATTACAAAATCCTAAAAAAGTTGGATTTGCCAGATCCTCTATATATAGAATTTATAAAAAGACATAACCAGGTGGTAGCTAAAGGCAATAAAGGAAGTATAAATCCATATAATTTAGGCTTTAATATGTTCTTGGATATTGAAAAACGCTATGGAACTGAAAAAATATTTGAAGCTAGACTCTTAGAAAGAGATGAGTCTTTTATAAGAAAATATATTACTTTAGAATTGGCTCAGGAACTAGGGATCTTTCAATACAAAGAGAAAAATAGTGATATTCTTGTGGAAGCTGTAGCGGATGAAGATAATTTCGAGAAAATTAAAGCTACCTTATTAAGTACATGTGGAATGAATAGCGTCCCAATAATAAAGGTTGTAGATGTGTTAAAAAAAGATAAAACAATGTATTTAGAGCACTCTTATGATGGAAGAGAGCTTAATGCAAATTATGCAGAGCAGACTTTAAAAAATATTGTAAACCTTTGGGGGCATAGTGCAGAGCTTAAGACAATAATAAATGAAAAAGAATTAATAATAAATTGTGATGAGAATGGTAGGGTTAAATATTGTTGAAGAAGGATTTTTAAAGTATAATTAAAGCAGCAAAAGAGTAAAGAGGTAGAAACATGAATGAAAATGATTTTAAAAAAGATATTAAAGTATTAGCTATAGAAAGTAGCTGCGACGAGACTGCTAGTGCTGTTGTTGTGAATGGTAGGAAGGTACTATCAAATATTATAGCTTCCCAAATAGAAATTCATGAAAAATACGGGGGAGTAGTTCCAGAGGTTGCATCTAGAAAGCATGTTGAGGTAATAAGTGTAGTTGTAGCCGAAAGTTTAGAGCAGGCGGGTGTTAAGCTTTCAGATATAGATGCTGTTGCGGTAACCTACGGACCAGGACTTGTTGGAGCTCTGCTTGTGGGACTGCAATTTGCAAAAGCCTTAGCTTATTCAATAAATAAACCCTTGATAGGTGTAAATCATATAGAAGGTCATATCTGCGCAAATTTTATAGAGCATGAAGATTTAGAGCCACCTTTTGTATGTCTTGTGGTATCAGGTGGACATAGCAATATTGTATATATGGAGGATTTTGGGAAGTTTCATATATTAGGACAGACCAGAGATGATGCAGCCGGGGAGGCTTTTGATAAGGTAGCAAGGGCAATTGGGTTAGGTTATCCTGGAGGACCCAAAATTGATAGGATATCAAAATCCGGAAATGAAAATGCAATAAAATTTCCAAGGGCTAATTTCCATGAGGAATCTTTAGATTTTTCCTTTAGTGGATTGAAATCATCTGTATTAAATTATATAAATAAGGAAAAAATGCTGGGACACGAACTTATAACTCCTGATATAGCAGCCTCCTTTCAAAAAGCCTTGGTAGATGTTTTAGTAGATAATTCTTTTAAGGCATGTGAGATTAAGGACGTTAAAAGACTTGTGGTTGCTGGAGGAGTGGCCTCAAACTCATATTTAAGGCAGAAGCTTATGGAAAGGGGTAAAAGCAACGGTATAGAAGTATTATATCCAAGTCCAATCCTTTGTACGGATAATGCAGTAATGATTGGTAGTGCAGGTTACTTTGAATTTATAAAAGGTAATATTGCAACCTTAAATTTAAATGCTAAACCTAATTTAAAATTGGGAGAAAGATAGGATCAAGGAGGAAGGCGGAATGAGGAATAACCGTTAGTTCAGGAGAAATACTATTGTCAATTTCAGGGATATACCTGCCTAGCAAACAAGAATTATCTAAAGACGATTTCCATTTCCGAAAGTAGCAGACATTATCATAACATCAGATGCAGGTGTGTCCCTGTTCAGATTAGAACGGTAAATAAGAAATGAGGAATGAGGAAAGCACATTCTTTGAAGGCAATTTGCATCTTAGCAAGAAATTCCTTCTTGCTAATGGAGCATTCAGCTTCAGCAATATTTGCTCCAATACTCGCTCCACTTCTGAGTAATTGTTTTGATAGTACAAATTCTTTCTTATTTTCACAAATATATTTGTATAAGCTAGCAATGTTCTTTGCAAATTCAAAGCTCTTTTCTTTGGCAACATTTCCCCATGTTAATCCCTCCTATATTTTAATTCTTTCCTATACTATATAATGCTTATGTCCTTAAGCTTCTATGCCTTCACCCTTACGATGATGTGCATTCACCTTGAAACTATAAGCTTTTAGGTTTGGTACAAATTTTAATGTTCCCTATCTTTAATTTGGTATTAATTTACTTTATAATATTAATTATAAGAAATATAGATGAAAAAATATATAAGGAGTGTGAGTACATATGAAAACTTTAATAATTTATTCTACTAAACATGGTACAACTGAAAAAGCCGCCAATATTCTAAAGTCTAAACTAATTGGTGAGGTGCATACAGTAAATATTATGCAAGAACCAGTTACATCAATTGAGGACTACGATACCATAATTTTAGGTGGTTCTATCTATATAGGAAAAATCCAGAAAAAACTTTCAAGCTTTATAAACATCAACTTACCTCTTCTACTAGAAAAAAAAATAGGCTTGTTCATCTGTGCTGGTGAAGAAGATGAAGTCCTAAAGGAAAAAGAATTTGTACTAGCATTTCCACCTGCTCTTTTTGATCATGCTATAGGAAAAGAGGTTTTTGGATTTGAATTTGATATGAACAAATTGAGCTTCTTCGAAAAACTCATTATGGGTAAAGTAAAAGGTATAAAAACTAGCATCAATAAATTATCAGAAGAAAAAATCTATGCTTTTGCAGAAATTATGGTTAGAGATAATGGAGTTCATAAATAAATTATTAGATAGGTGGATAGTGGGTTACAAACCATAGGGGGGTAATCATGGGTTCTAAAATAAAGAATGCCATTAAATTAATTATTAAAAGTAATGTCTATAAACCAATGAAAATATTAGCTGTTATTTTTATCGTATTAGTTATAATTAGTACGATAGTATATAATAACAAAACGATATTTACAAGTGAATTATCTAAGGTAAATTCGTATCCTGATATAAACACAGGTAATTCCCAAATTTCGTATAGTACTTATGATAATTATGATAAAGCAGATAAAATTGTAGCGACAATTATAACAGGTACTGTTATAAAGGTATATCCAGTCGAATTAATAAAGGATGGTGAGATAACCAATTTTACAACAGGTGAGGTTACTCCCGTCAATAATCCCTATATAGTATCAGATATAAAAGTAGACAAGGTAATGAAGGGTAATTATAAAACTGGAGATATAATTAAAGTTAAACAAGCTGCTGGAAATACTGCATCAATCTTTTTTAAATTAGCTAATAAATATTTATTTTTTTTAGTAGATTATCATGATGCCACTTATTCATGGGCTAGTGAAGCACCAGTTTCTGTTATAAATCCATTTCAAGGGAGTATCCCTATAACAAAAGGTAAAGTTGAAAAGTTTGGTGACTTACAATTTATAAAAGCTGGTGTGTCAGAAAAGAAACTAATAACACAAGTGAAAAGAAAAATATTAAAACTTAAAATAAGTAATAAGAAATAAATAAGTAAGATTATTTATAAACAATAGGGGTGTAGTGATGTTTGAAAAAAGTAAGGCAAAGGATGCAGACAGGGGAAGTGTTTTACGACTTTATAATTCACTTAAAAATATGCCAGGATGTACTTGGGATGAATCATATCCAACAACGTTAAATATAGATGAAGATTTAAATTCTGAGACGTTATATTGTTTGAGAGACAGCAATGGGAAAATCATAGCTGTAGCATCTGCAATAGAGGAAGTAGAATGGGAAGAAGAGAACAGCAAATTTGGATGGACCAGAACTGAAGGGATTGCTTGTGGAGTCGCAAGAGTTGGAGTATGCAAAGAATTTCAAGGACAGGGTACTGGACGAAGTATGATGGAATATCTTATTTCAGAGCTGAAAAATAAAAAATATGAGGCTATACATATGTTAGTCAGTAAGACTAATTTACCTGCTTTATCATTGTACAGAAAATTGGGCTTTTGTAAATGTGGAGAAGTTAATTTATATGAAAAAGATTGGGATTGTTTTGAAATGCTTATTACCCAAGGCATATCTTGACAGGCAATTTTTTTTAATATATACTTTGAGTATCAAAATGTTTGAAGGTCAAAAAACATATAAAGGAGTAGGTTTTATGAAATTGGCACCTTTAGTTTTAGGTGATTTAGTAGCTAAAATTCCAATAATTCAAGGAGGTATGGGTGTTGGAGTGTCCCTATGCAATTTAGTTTCCGCAGTTGCAAATGAAGGAGGGATTGGAGTAATATCTGGAGTACAGATAGGTTTTAGAGAACCAGATTTTTTGACTAATACCCTTGAGGCCAATGAAAGAGCACTAGCAAAGGAAATAAGAAGGAGCAGGGAGTTAAGCCCAAAAGGTATTATAGGAGTTAACTTTCTTGTTGCTATGAACAATTATAAGGAATTAGTGGCTGTAGCAGTTAAGGAAAAAATAGACCTTATAATTTCAGGAGCAGGACTTCCAATGGAGTTGCCTAAGATGACCAAGGGCACTGAAACTAAAATTGCTCCTATTGTATCTTCTGGCAGAGCAGCAACAATAATAGCAAAGGTATGGGATAAAAGATATCAGGTAGCACCGGATATGGTTATAGTAGAAGGACCAAAGGCAGGAGGACACCTGGGATTTTCAAAAGAAGAGTTAAAGAAAAGTCCACTTCCAGATTTGAAGGATATTTTAGTGGATGTAATAAATGCGTTAAAACCTTTTTGCGAAAAATATAAAAAAAACATACCTGTAGTCGCTGCAGGAGGGATATATACTGGCAAGGATATTGCTGAATACATAAAACTTGGAGCAGCGGGTGTACAAATGGCTACAAGGTTTGTTACCACAGAAGAATGTGACGCAGATATAAATTTTAAAATGGCTTATATCAATGCAAAAGAGGAGGATATAACCATAATAAATAGTCCTGTTGGTATGCCTGGAAGAGCTATTTATAACGAGTTTGTTAAGAAGCTCGAAGTTAGTAATATTGCAATTAAAAGATGTTATGGTTGTATTAAAACCTGTCATCCTGGGACATCACCTTATTGCATATCCAAAGCTTTAATTGATGCTGTTATGGGTAATGTAAAAGAGGGATTAATTTTCACAGGAACCAATGCGTATATGTCGGACAAAATAGTTAAGGTTAAAGATTTAATGCAGGAGCTTGTAGCTCAAGCTGAAGCCTTGTAAATTATTGAAATGGTGATAAATGTGATAAATGGAAAAACTTCTATTAGTGTTGTTAATCAATTATTAGTAGATATATTTAATGATATATTGACAATAGAACAGACGGCCCTCCAATCGGGAGCTTTAAATGATATTTCTGTTACAGAGATTCATACAATCGAGGCTGTAGGAATGTATGTGCCAAGATCTATGTCTGGAATAGCCTATGATTTAAATATTACAGTAGGGACCTTGACCACCGCTATAAATAATCTTGTGAAAAAAGGTTATGTGGAAAGAAGCAGAATAGAAGAAGACAGAAGGGTTGTACTCATAAACCTAACTAGAAAAGGAAAGCTAGCTTATAGGGTCCATAGAAAATTTCACAGTGATATGGTAAAGGAAACCATTGAAGGGCTTGATCCAGAAGAAGAAAAAATATTAATAAAGGCCTTAGATAAGCTAAATCATTTTTTTAAAGATAAGTATAAACTTAAAAATGGTATAAAAAAGGAGTGAAGAGATGAGCAAAGCATATATAGCAGGAACAGGTATGGCTGTGCCTTCAAGAGCTATAACAAATGATGATTTATCAAAAATTGTAGATACCAGTGATGAATGGATAAGGACTAGAACAGGCATAAAAGAAAGAAGAATCTCCATGGGAGAAAATACTTCAGATCTTGCTTATGAAGCTTCCAAAATTGCATTAGAAGATGCAGGTATTTTAGGAAGCGACTTGGATATGATAATTGTTGCCACAATTACACCTGATTGCTATACTCCAAGCGTATCCTGCATGCTTCAAGAAAAATTAGGAGCGGTGGATGCCTCTTGTTTTGATATATCAGCTGCATGTTCAGGTTTCATCTATGGTTTAAGAGTTGCTAATCAATTTATAATGTCAAATGAATGTAAAAATATATTAGTTATTGGTGCAGAAGTTTTATCGAAATTTACAAATTGGAAGGATAGAAATACTTGTATCCTTTTTGGAGATGGTGCTGGAGCGGTTGTAGTTAAAAAAGGTGAAAAAGAAGGTATTTTATCAGTAATAACAGGCGCATCTGGAGAAAAGGGCAAATATTTAAATTGTCCCGCACTTCCACTTGAAAACCCCTTTTATAAACCGCCTACTGAAGTCTTAAGCTTGGTAAGTATGGATGGCAAAGAGGTATTTAAGTTTGCAACTGGTGTTATGGTGGAAGCTATAGAAAGACTTTTAAGGGAAAACAATTTAACAATAGAGGATATACGCTACATTGTTCCTCACCAGGCTAATTTAAGGATATTAAATTATGCTGCAAATAAATTAAAAATAGATGTAGATAGATTTTTTATTAATTTAGACATTTATGGCAATACCTCAGCCGCTAGTGTTCCTATGGCACTTCATGAACTAAATAATAAAGTTGAGCTTAAAGATGGAGATAAGCTTATTCTTGTCGGATTCGGTGGTGGGTTGACCTGGGGTGGAGCCTTAATTGTTTGGAGAGAATAATTGGAGGGCAATAAATGGTTTTTGAAAGGATTAGAGACATTATCTCAAATCTATTAAATAAAGATAAGGAAAGTATAACTTTGGAAGCTTCCTTTGATAGTCTTCAGGTGGATTCTTTAGAGCTTATTCAGATAATAATAGAAATCGAAGAGAGTTTTAATATTAGGATTGAAGATGAAGAAGGGTTGAATTCTGTTAAAGATGTCGTAGATTATGTGGAAAAAAAATATCTTGTTGATGAGGAGGGTAATAATGTTAGGATCTAAATTTTGTGATATTGTAGGTATAGAGTTTCCTATAATACAGGGTGCAATGGCATGGATATCAGAAAGCTCCTTAGCCTCAGCAGTATCAAATGCAGGAGGGCTAGGAATTATTGCAGCTGCAAATGCCCCAGTAGATTATATAAGAAATGAAATAAGAAAGACAAAGGAAAAAACTAATAAGCCTTTTGGAGTAAATATAATGCTTCTTTCAGATAATGCTGAAGAAGTTGCTCATATGGTATGTGAAGAGGGAGTTAAGGTAGTTACAACTGGTGCAGGAAGTCCAGGAAAATACATTGATATGTGGAAGTCTCACAATATTATTGTTATACCTGTAGTTGCCTCAGTGGCACTAGCAAAAAGGATGCAGAATTGTGGAGTTGATGCTGTAATAGCCGAAGGATGTGAGTCTGGTGGACATATAGGGGAACTAACCACAATGACTTTGGTACCACAGGTGATTGACGGAGTGAAACTTCCAGTTATAGCTGCAGGTGGAATAGGGGACGGACGGGGAGTTGCTGCAGCATTTATGCTTGGAGCTTGCGCTGTACAGGTTGGAACAAGATTTCTAGTTGCAAATGAATGTACGGTTCATGAAAATTATAAGAATAGAGTAATAAGAGCTAAGGATATGGATTCAGTTGTTACAGGAAGAGCTACAGGTCATCCTGTTAGAGTTTTAAGAAATAAGCTAACTAGGCAATTCCAACTTTTAGAGAAGGAATATTCAGATATGAGTAAGTTTGAAGAGCTTGGACGGGGATGTCTTCCTAGAGCTGCGGTTGAAGGCGATATAGATATGGGCTCAGTTATGGCAGGACAGATTGCTGGCCTAGTATGTAAACGTCAAAGCTCTAAAGAAATTATTGAAGAAATGTTTTTAGAAGCTAGGGATATTATACGAAAAATAAGGGAAGAAAGCATTTAATATGCTGGAGACAGGAGGGTTAGATGGGCAAAATAGCATTTGTTTTTTCTGGTCAAGGAGCGCAGTACACTAAAATGGGATATGAACTTTATGAGAGGATACCTGAATCAAAAGAAGTATTTGATTTAGCAGATAAAACCTTAGGCTTTTCAGTAAGCAAATTATGCTTTGAAGGTGAAGACGAATTAAATAAAACTGAAAATACTCAAATAGCTGTGTTGACAGTTAGTATGGCAGCTCTGGTGGCAATAGAAAAAGCAGGAATTAAAGGTTCAATATCTGCAGGTTTAAGTCTTGGGGAATATTCCTCCTTGATTTATAGTAAAGCTTTAGCAATTGAGGACGGATTTAGATTGGTAAGAGCTAGAGGGGAGATTATGTCCAAGGAAGTACCTCAGGGGGTAGGAGCGATGTCAGCTATACTGGGCTTATCAGAGGATAAGGTTTTGGAAAGCTGTACATATGGTTCTCAAGTAGGAATTGTTGAAGCAGCTAATTTTAATTGTCCTGGACAGGTGGTTATAGGTGGAGAGAAGGCAGCGGTTACTCTCGCAGGAGAAAAAGCTTTAGAGCTTGGAGCAAGGAAGGCAATAAGTCTCACCGTTAGTGGACCCTTTCATACCTCAATGCTTAAAGGAGCTGCGGATAAATTAGAACTGGAGCTTTTAAAGGTTAAATTTAGTACTCCAGTTACCCCTTACATAACTAATGTTACTGGAGATTATGTTACAGATGCTATCTGTATACCCTCCTTACTTAAAAGTCAGGTTATGACCGCTGTATTGTGGGAAAAAACCATTAGACGTATGGTAGAGGATGGAGTAGATACCTTTGTAGAGCTAGGACCAGGAAGAGTATTAAGTGGGTTCATAAAAAAGATTGATAGAAAGTTAATAACCTTAAATGTTGAAGATATAAAATCCCTTGAAAACACAATTGAAGTTTTAGGTGGTGAAAGTATATGTTAAAAGGTAAGGCTGCCATAGTAACCGGCGCAGGAAGAGGTATAGGAAGAGCTATAGCTATAAAGCTAGCAGAACTTGGAGCAAACGTAGTTATAAATTACAGAAATAGCTCTAAGGAAGCAGAGGAGCTTGTAAAGGTTCTTGAAGAAAAGGGAGTAAAAGCTATTGCAGTAAAGGCTGATATAAGTATTTTTTCAGAAGCACAAGACCTTGTTAAAAAGGCTTTAGAGGAGTTTGGACAAATAGATATATTAGTTAATAATGCTGGAATAACAAAGGATAATTTAATATTAAGGATGAAGGAAGAAGATTTTGATCAGGTTATAAATACAAACTTAAAGGGAACCTTTAATTGTATAAAGCATGTTGCACCTGTAATGTTAAAACGAAAAAAGGGCAGAATAGTTAATGTAGCTTCTGTAGTTGGAATTGTAGGTAATGCAGGCCAGTCTAACTATGCCGCAGCAAAAGCGGGAGTAATAGGAATTACAAAATCTATAGCTAAAGAGCTAGCATCTCGGGGAATAACAGTGAATGCAGTTGCTCCAGGCTATATTGAAACAGATATGACTTCTACCTTAAATGATAAGGTGAAGGACGCAATGCTTGGAAATATACCTTTAAGAAGGGCAGGAAAAGCTGAAGATGTAGCCAATCTTATAGCCTTTTTGGTTTCAGATGAGGCTTCATATATAACGGGTCAAGTAATAGCAGTAGATGGCGGAATGGTGATGTAAGGAGAAGGAGGAGTTTTTATGAGTAATAGAGTTGTTATAACAGGTATGGGAGCAATTACTCCTATAGGAAATGATGTAGAGAGCTTTTGGGATGGGATAAAAAACGGCAAATGTGGTATAGATAAAATTACCCTTTTTGATACAGAAAATTATAAGGCAAAGCTAGCAGCAGAGGTTAAAGATTTCGACCCCTCTCTTTATATGGACAAAAAAGAAACTAGAAGGATAGATAGATTTGGACAATTTGCGATGGCTGCCTCCAAACAGGCTGTGGCTGATGCTAAGCTTGACTTAACTACTATGGATTTAGAAAGGCTTGGAGTTGTTATTGGCTCTGGTATTGGAGGCCTTGGAACTATTGAAAATGAATGTAAAAAGTTATTTGAAAAAGGGCCTAACAGGGTTTCACCTATGTTAATACCAATGATTATAACAAATATGGCAGCGGGAAATGTTGCTATAGCTCTAGGAGCTAAGGGCGCATGTATTAATGTTGTTACAGCTTGTGCTACTGGCACAAACGCTATAGGTGATGCTTTTAGAATGCTACAATATGGCACTTTAGATGTTATAGTGGCTGGGGGTTGCGAAGGGTCAATTACTCCTCTTGGAGTAGCAGGCTTTATTTCTTTAACAGCTCTATCAACTAGTACGGATACTTTAAGAGCCTCCATACCCTTTGACAAAGAGCGAGGAGGGTTTATTATGGGGGAAGGTGCAGGAGTAGTTGTACTTGAAACCCTTGAATATGCACAAAATAGAGGAGCAAATATATTAGCTGAAATAGTAGGTTATGGATCTACCTGCGACGCTTATCATCAAACCTCACCTGCCCCAGGAGGAGAAGGTGGAGCTAGAGCTATGAAGCTTGCTCTTAAGGATGCAGGAATAAGCCCTGAGGAAGTATCCTACATAAATGCTCATGGGACCGGTACACTTTACAATGATAAATTTGAAACACAAGCAATAAAAACTGTATTTGGTGACTATGCTTATAAGGTCCCCGTTAGCTCGACAAAATCCATGACTGGTCATCTACTCGGAGCAGCAGGAGGAATAGAAGCAATTGTATGCGTAAAATCTACTATGGAAGATTATGTTCCTCAAACTTTAGGACTAAAAGTTATGGACCCAGATTGTGATTTAGATTATGTACCAAATGAGGGAAGAAATATAGAAGTTAATTATGCCATGTCTAATTCCCTAGGGTTTGGTGGCCATAATGCTACTATAGTTATTAAAAAATGGAAGAGAATCTAGGAGGCGCCTTGTGGATATAAAAGATATTAAAGAACTAATTGATTCAATAAGCAAATCCCCTCTCACCTATTTTGAGGTTGAACATGAAGGCATACATTTAACCATGAAAAAGGAAGCTATATACCATGCAGGGGAACCATTAACCTACAAGGAGGAGATAGTTCCAATAATAAGCATTGAAAAACCTATAGAGAAAGTACCAGATTATGGTACATTAATTTCTTCCCCTATAGTTGGAACAATTTATCTCTCAGCTTCCCCCACTCAACCTAACTTTGTTAATGTTGGGAGCATAATTAAAAAGGGTGAGGTACTTTGTATTATTGAGGCTATGAAGCTTATGAATGAAATTGAAGCAGAAATAAGTGGAACTATTATCGAGATTTTAGTGACGAATGAGCAAATGGTAGAGTTTGGTCAGCCAATATATAGAGTTGCACCTTTGGAGGAAAAATAATGCTTAATGTTAAGGAAATTATGGAGATAATACCCCATAGATACCCTTTTTTATTAATAGATAAAATCGAAACTCTGGAGCCAGGGGTAAGAGCGGTGGGTTATAAAAATGTAACCTTTAATGAGTATTTCTTTCAAGGTCATTTTCCTGCAGAACCAGTAATGCCTGGGGTCCTAATTATAGAAGCCTTAGCACAGGTTGGAGCAGTTTCTATGCTAAGCATTGAGGAATATAAAGGAAAGACCGGATATTTCACAGGAATTGATAAAGCAAAGTTTAGAAAAAAAGTTGTTCCTGGGGATACCTTAAGATTAGAGGTAGAAATAATAAAAAGAAGAGGACCTATAGGTATTGGAAAAGCAATAGCCTATGTAGGAGATAAAAAGGTTGCGGAAGCGGAACTATCCTTTGCTATAGGATAGGTTTATAATAAGGAGGGCTACAAGATGTTTAAAAAGATTTTAATAGCTAACAGAGGCGAGATTGCTGTAAGGGTTATTAGAGCCTGTAGAGAAATGGGGATAGAGAGCGTAGCTGTATATTCACAAATCGATGAGGAGGCCCTTCACACCCAGCTAGCAGATGAAGCAGTATGTATAGGACCAGCTAAAATAAAAGATAGCTATTTAAATATGCAAAATATAATAAGTGCAACAGTACTCACAGGGGCAGAAGCTATTCATCCTGGCTTTGGATTTTTGTCGGAAAATAGTAAGTTTGCTACCATGTGCAGCGAGTGCAATATTACTTTCATAGGCCCAGATGGTGATATGATCGAAAATATGGGCAATAAGTCAAAGGCCAAAGAGATAATGAAAAAAGCAGGTGTCCCCGTAGTACCAGGCTCAGATGGAAGTGTAGAGAACTCTGAGGTTGCTTTAAGGCTTGCAAATGAGATAGGGTACCCTGTTATGATAAAAGCCTCTGCAGGTGGGGGTGGACGAGGGATCAGAATCATAAGTAATGAGGGTGAAATGGTTAACGCCTTTGAAACTGCTAAGGCAGAAGCCTTAGGAGCCTTCGGTGATGATACAATGTATCTAGAAAAATACATAGAAGAACCAAGACATATTGAATTTCAAATACTTGGTGACAGCTTTGGTAATATAGTTTACTTAGGAGAAAGAGATTGCTCTATACAAAGAAGACATCAGAAGCTTCTTGAAGAGGCTCCATCCATAGCTATGACTGATGAACTTAGAAAAAAGATGGGAGATGTTGCTGTTAAAGCAGCTAGAGCTGTAAACTATAAAAACGCCGGAACAGTAGAATTCTTATTAGATAAAAAAGGCGATTTTTACTTTATGGAGATGAATACAAGAATCCAGGTGGAACATCCTATAACTGAGATGGTTACAGGCATTGACCTAGTAAAGGAACAAATAAAAATTGCAGCTGGAGAAAAACTTTCAGTAACCCAGGAGGACATAAAAATTACAGGTCATGCTATAGAATGCAGGATAAATGCAGAGGATACAGATAAAGGCTTCAGACCATCTCCAGGTAGGATTGATAGATTGATTGTTCCAGGGGGACCAGGTATAAGAATAGATAGTGCAGTTTATAGTGGCTACACTATACCACCTAATTATGATTCCATGATTGCCAAGATAATAGCTTATGGTAAAGATAGGGAAGAAGCTATAAGTAAGATGAAAAGGGCTCTTAGCGAATTTGTAGTAGAAGGTACTATTACAAATATTGATTTTCAACTAGATATATTAAATAATCAAGCCTTCATTAAGGGAAATGTTGATACTAGCTTTATAAATAAAGAATTTGGTATCAAATGTTAATTTTTATTAGGAATGGTGGAACAAGATGCTGAATGGACTATTTAAGAAAACTAAATATATCACTGTAGCTCCAAATAAAATTAATACGGAAGAAATTGAAGTTCAAAAGCCTAATATACCTAATGGTATGTGGGTTAAATGTCATAGTTGTGGTCAAATTTTATATTGGAAGGATTTGGAGGAAAACCATCTTACCTGTCAATATTGCAAGGTTCATTTTCGAGTAAATTCTAGGGATAGAATTGCTTCTATAGTTGATGAAGATAGCTTTATAGAGCTTGATGAAAAGCTTTCTAGCAAAAATCCATTAGCATTTCCTGGCTATGATGAAAAGGTAAAAGGACTTCAAGAGGAAACAGGATTAATTGAAGCTGTTGTATGTGGTATAGCTAAAATAGATGATATTGATATAGTAATAGCAGTTATGGATAGTAGATTTATTATGGCAAGTATGGGTTCAGCTGTTGGAGAAAAGATTACAAGGGCAGTTGAAATGGCAACTGAAAAGAGAGTGCCTATAATAATATTTACAGCATCTAGTGGAGCAAGAATGCAAGAAGGAATGTATTCTTTAATGCAGATGGCAAAAACAAGTGCTGCTTTAGGAAGACATAATCAGGAGGGACTATTATATATCGCTGTCCTCACAGACCCAACTACCGGTGGTGTTACTGCTAGTTTTGCAATGCTTGGAGATATAATTCTTGCAGAACCAGGAACACTGATTGGCTTTGCAGGTAAGAGAGTTATTGAACAGACAATAAAGCAAAAGCTTCCAGATGGTTTTCAAAGAGCTGAATTTCTTTTGAAGCATGGTTTTATTGATGCTATTATTGAAAGAAAGGATTTGAAAGCAACTCTTGGTGAAATTTTAAAGCTTCATAGGGGGGTGAACTGATGGCTCTATTAGAATTTGAAAAAGGGATTGATCAGTTAAGTAGAAAAATCGAAGATTTAAAAAGCTTCTCAATGGAACAGGATGTGGACTTATCTCAGGAGATTACTAAAATGGAAGCTAAGCTTGAAAAGCTTAAGGTGGAAATATACACCAATTTGACTCCTTGGGATAAAATATCCATTGCAAGATTACTTATTAGGCCTACATCTTTAGATTACATTAAAAATGTGTTTGAAGATTTTATTGAATTTCATGGTGATAGATGTTTTGGTGATGATGCTTCCATAGTAGGAGGTATAGCTCGCCTTAATGATTTACCAGTGACCGTTATTGGTATACAAAAGGGTAAAAGCACAAAGGAAAATATAGAGAGGAATTTCGGACAACCTAATCCAGAGGGCTATAGGAAGGCTTTAAGGCTTATGAAACAGGCAGAAAAGTTTAAGAGACCTGTTATATGCTTTATAGATACTCCAGGTGCCTTTTGTGGCCAGGAGGCTGAAGAAAGAGGCATAGGAGAAGCTATTGCTACAAATCTAATGGCCATGTCAACTCTTAAGACACCAATAATATCAATATTTATTGGTGAAGGGGGAAGTGGCGGAGCACTTGCCTTAGCTGTAGCTGATCAGGTTTGGATGCTGGAGCATTCGGTGTATTCAATTTTATCCCCTGAGGGCTTTGCCAGTATATTGTGGAAAGATGCAACTCGTGCAAAAGAGGCTGCAGAGGTAATGAAGATAACATCCGCAGACCTTAAAGGCTTTGGCATAATTGATAAAATATTAGAGGAGCCTTTAGGTGGAGCACATAAAAATCCAGAGCTTATGATAAAAACAGTTAAGGATGCTTTAGTAGAAAATATTTATTCTCTTTTAAATTATAGAATTGAAGATCTTCTAAACAATAGATATAAGAAATTCAGACAAATGGGCGAATTTATAGAATAGATTTAACTAATAAATATAATACCGAGGGAAAAATAATACGATAAGCCAACACTTCCGATCTAATATTAACAGGGACATACCTGCAGCTTCTAGATCGTCAGTGTTGGCTTTTTCGTTATGTAGAGATTATCGCTAAAGAGTGTGTTTTCGGGGCAGCAGGTGTGTCCCTGAATGAATCAGCTGTATTTCGAGAATAGAAGAATAGCTAATAAATTTAGTTTCGAGATCATAATAAAGTAATGAAGATAATTCATTGATATGATATAATATTTTAAGGCGGTGAGATAGTTGGACAATGAGAAATTATTTGAATTCATGGAAAAAATATATTCAGAATTGCAGACAACTAATTCAAAAATAGATGGCATTGATAATCGTTTGGTAGGGCTTGAAGGAGAAGTTAAAAAAAATTCTATAAAGCTTGAAGTGATTGTTGGTAAAGTTGATACTATTACGGAAATACAAGAGAGTCACATGAAGCAAAATGAGAGAAATCACATTGAAATGGTTGAAATGTTTAATGATAAAATAGATTTAACGCAGAGTGCGGTAAAAAAACTAAGTAGAGATTATCGTTAAACAGTGTGAGCCTTTTATTGCACCTTTTGATATAATATTATCAAATGAAAAGCAAAGATCAAAGAACAAAGTGATACCTGATATTTCAGTGATATGCGATAAAATAGGGTTAAATGATAATAATTATGTTGAAGTGCCAACCTTAATTATAGAAATTTTATCTCCTTCAACAGCTTGGATTGATATAAGCAAGAAATTAGAGCTATATCAAAATTTTGGTGTAATGGAATATTGGATTATATCACCTAAACTCTTATTTTCATGAAATATAATCTATTAAAGCTTTCTAACTGCCAATAAAGTTCCTTTTTTATTTGGAGAACTATACACTTTAGAATACCCTTGAGTCACAAGATAAGAAAAATACGTCTTAATATGAACTAATACTCGTTTTCATCAATAATCAATTTTAGTATATTGTGTGAACGTATAAGACATTTCTCCATTGACCTTTTTAAAACCATATTTGTCATATAATTCTCTACCAGAGTCAGTAGCATTCAAAACAATTTTTACATACCCCATTTTTTTTGCATATTCCATCATATTGTTCAAAAGACCCATTCCCCCTAAACCTATTTTCTTGTTTCACAAAAAACTACTGAAACGTCACAAAATTTCAATATCACTTATAACTCCTACTTACTTATTCTCTCATAAGTATAATAAGTATATGGTATTTCCCCTTTGATTCTTTCTTCATAGGTTTTAACAAAATCATCTTTATTAATTTCAGGAAAGTAAACATTACCATCTATTATTTTATCTATGACAGTGATATATATTTTATCTGAATAACACATTGCTTCTTTATATACCTGTCCTCCACCAACAACAAATACTTCTTCTTCACCTTTCACTAACTCAAAGGCTTCAATTAGGGACTTTACAGTAATACAATTATCTGCCATTATATTTTTAGTAGATGAAATAATTATTGTTTTCCTATTTGGCAGTGGTTTCCCTATCTCTTGAAAAGATTTTCTTCCCATAATTATTGTTTTTCCTATAGTTAATTCTTTAAATCTGCTTTGTTCACCTTTTATCTTCCATGGTATTACACCATTATTGCCTATGATATTATTTTTTGATACTGCTACTATTAGAGAAATCATAATAAAATTGCCCCTATATTAATTTCCCTTTGGTTCTAGGCTATAATTTCCTTAAGCTCAAGTAGGCTTTGGATTTCATAATCTACCTTAATATTGAGGTGGTTTTCAAGTTTCTTGGGGTTTACCCAGCAGGTATCTATTCCAAAGTTATTTCCTCCCTTAATATCCGATGTGAGGGAATCTCCCACTATTAATACATTTTCCTTCTTAATACCTCCGCCTATATCTTTTAATATATGTTCAAAGATTTCTTTCTGTGGCTTTCTGTAGCCTATTTTTTCTGATATATAAACATGCTGGAAATATTCATTAAGGCTAGAGATGGTTATGCGATTTATTTGAGTTTCGTATATTCCATTTGTTATAATTGCTATTTTGCAGGATTTTGTTTTTACATAATCCAGTATATCCAGAGCATGCTCAACCAGATAACCGCAGTTTTTCAAACGACTCTCATAGTAATCATTAAACTTAGCTGCATCCTGCTGAATTCCATACCTTTCAAACAAGGCAACATGTCTTTTAATCAATAGATTACCCAGGGAAAGTTCCCCTACTTCAAACATCTTCCAGTGGGATATATTGATTTCATTATAGGAGTCAAGCACTTCATCATCGTTTCTTAGCCCAAACCTAATCAATGTTTCTTTCATTCCCACTTTTTCTGCCTTCTCAAAATCAAGCAGTGTCCCGTCTATATCAAACAGCACCAGCTCATACTTTTTCATATGTTTGCCCCCTTCAAGTTATAATCATTAGATTTATTTCCACTAATACTTCATCTTTTTTTAGGTACCAACCACTCTTTTGCTTTCTCATAATCACTATGAAACCCATAGCTAAAAGAAACGCTTGCTTTTCCTAGAGCAAATTCCATTAGCTTTTTAGCAGTATGATTTAGTCCAACAAAAGCAACTTTATTTATTGAGTGTTCTGCTTTTGTAAGTTCTGTAATAATGACATTGACCAAATCTTTTCCAACTAATGTTTCATTGAGATGAATAACTATAAGGCCTGGAGATGAGGGCCTTCTTATAGTGATCATATCTTTCAAAAACTTTTCTATTACAACATCAGTGTATAGGTTTAGTGCATCTAGTTCTTCACACCAGATTTCACTGCTAGAAAATGATAATTGGAAAGAATCTCTAATAATTAAATTTTCTTTTGATATCTTTTTCATCATCTTACCCCATTCAATTGTAGTATTTCTTAATATAATCTCTCATATAGCGGAAATTCAACACTAATCTTAATTATACCATCTTCCAGCAATACGCTTGCGCTACCTCTCATTTGTTCTGAGAGTAGCTTGACAATAGATAATCCAAGTCCCGTACTTTTGCTCCTTGCCTTATCAGAGGTATAGAAACGGTCAAAAAGCTGTTTTACATCAATTGCAACGGCATCTTTAACGGGATTACTAAACGATATAACCGCATTTAGGGTGGTATATAGCTGCACCCTTATTTCACCAGCAGAGTATTGAGTGCAATTGCGTATCAGATTTTGGATAATCCTTGTGATCATTTCCCTGTCTGCAAGGATATGAATGGAAGGGGTTTCCTCGAAATTAACTGTCAAATTGTTTGCCTCAAAGCTGTTGACGGACTGGGCAAGGCACTGGGTAACAAGGTTTGTCAGATTGATTCGTTCTATGTTCAGCACTGGCTCTGCATTTACAAGGTAAGAATATTCAAAGAAGTGTTCAATCAAATTGCCTAATTCCACGGCATGCTTTTGTGCAATTTTTAGTTTTTGTGCTTGTCCTTCAGACAACGTTCCCTTTTC
>Ga0209430_1000572_pt1 | contig 36051 bp, 35 predicted proteins | sample BarGraIncub1133A_FD_184504 | JGI IMG/M metagenome (GOLD analysis project Ga0209430, IMG submission 184504) | Arctic peat soil microbial communities from Barrow, Alaska - Barrow Graham LP Incubations 11-33A (SPAdes) (version 2) | ecosystem: Environmental > Terrestrial > Soil > Wetlands > Peat... | reverse complement strand
AATATAGAAATTATAACATGCTTTCAATGTATAAATAACTATTTCTGTAATTAATGGAATATATTTTTATTGTTTTGCATCGTTTCCTGTGTTTGTCGAATGACCTAGCTAGTATTCTCTGTAGCAGTTGACTCCTTCAGTGCTATAAAGTATGCTAAGGTTAGACCAATTCGTAGCGATGGAATAGCTGTTAACTTTAACAGACTAAGCAAAAGTCAGCAAAAGGAGGTTATCGTAAGAACCTTCCACTTTAAATTATAGGAGGTATGGTAATGACAGAAGGACGAATTCATTCCATTGAAAGCATGGGGCTACTCGATGGCCCAGGAATAAGAATTGTTGTATTTTTTCAGGGTTGCAATCTTCGTTGTGCCTACTGTCATAACCCTGATACTTGGACTAATGATGGAGACATCTTTAGTTCAAAGGAGCTTCTAAGTAAAATACTTCGTTTTAAACCCTACTTTGATAACACCCAAGGAGGAGTGACCTTTTCTGGTGGAGAGCCCCTACTTCAAGATGAATTTTTACTGGAAATGCTTAAACTCTGCAAGGACAATGACATTAACACAGCAATTGATACTGCTGGTTATGGCTGTGGCGATTCAGAAGCCTATAAAGAAATATTAAAATATACGGATCTTGTTATACTTGATATTAAACAGGTGGATGATGTTAGCTATAAAAGCCTTACTGGGAAAAGCATGAAGGGTTTTAGAGACTTCACCAAGGAACTTGCCCTCTCTAATGCACGAGTTTGGATAAGGCATGTGGTGGTTCCAGGTATAACTGATTCAAAAGAAAATATAAAAAAGCTTGTACCAATAATTTCCGGTCTAAAGAATTTAGATAAAATAGAGCTTTTGCCTTATCACACCCTGGGTATTGATAAATATAAAAGCCTTGGAATACCTTACAAGCTAGAAGGAGTAAGCCCAATGGATATAGAAATTACAAAGAATTTAGAGAAATATCTAATAGAAGAGTTATCAACAGGTTGTTGATAACTCTTGTTAATAACTTAGATTAACACTATGCACATTAAAATAGCAGGGAAAACCCTGCTATTTTAATGTGATTTTCTGATAATTAACCTTTATATACAAGTAAAACTGTCTATTCTTCTCAGATCGGTTCCAAATAATACCCATTTTCTTCCATTCCATCTCCAGCCTGAACAGGATTTTTTCCCAACAAAGGTTAAAAAAGCCCAAAAACTATCCCTATTTGTCATCCAAAGATAAGAAAATCTGTTAACACAAGGCCTTAAGGCACCTCCCTCAACAGCAAAAGTTGAAGGTCCTCCTGCTGAAGATCCGGTTGGATTTACCTTAGTTGACTGACTCTTAGAAGGAGTATGACTTGGAGGTGCTCCCATTGGTGCTGCTCCTTGCCCCCCTGAACTCATCTGACCTCCTGGTCCCATCTGGCCTCCTGGACCCATTGGTGGTTGAAAGTTTCCTGGACCGTGTCTTAATGGACAATCCTCACAGGAATCAAAATATCTCATATACAAATTGAAATCTCCTTATAACTATTACTCTACATCATATGAATATATATATATAAATGTTAATATAAGCTATAATAAATATATTCTAATATTAAGAAGGTAATGATTATGAAAGAAATAAAAAATGTTGCACTTATTGGACTTGGTGGTATAGGTTGCGCTTATGCAAGCAAAATACAAGACAGTATGCCAACAGGCTTAAAAATAATAGCTGATCAAAATAGAATACAACGATACAAGGAAAATGGTTTTATCATTAATAATATTCCTTATAACTTTCAATATATAAGTCCAGAGGAAGCAACTGAAGCTGTTGATTTAATTATTATTAGTGTTAAGTATAATCAGCTTTCAACTGCAATAAAGGATATAGAAAAATTTGTAGGTAAAGACACTATAATATTATCTTTACTAAATGGTGTTAATAGTGAAGAGGTTATCGGTGCAGTTTATGGAAAGGAAAAACTTCTTTATTCCCTTTGTGTTGCAGTAGATGCTCTAAGAGTAGGCAATATAATTGACTTTACAAGCAATGGACGAATAGTTTTTGGAGAAGAGGAAAACTTAAGGCTTTCAGAAAAGGTAAGCTCTGTAAAAAGCTTTTTTGAAAAAACTAATATAGCCTATGAGATTCCAACGGACATGCTTCATTCCTTATGGTGGAAATACATGGTAAACATTGGAATCAATCAGACCTCTGCTGTTTTAAAAGCAACCTATGGAGTATTTCAAAAAAATAGTGAAGCACGAAAATTCATGGAAATGGCAATGCTTGAGGTTATAGAGGTATCAAATAAATTGGGTACAAGATTAACTAAAATAGACCTTACAACTTGGTATGATTTATTGAACCACTTGCCTGCCTATGGAAAAACCTCAATGCTTCAAGATATTGAAGCAAAAAGAAAAACAGAAGTGGATATGTTTTCAGGAGCACTCTCAAAACTTGGGAAAACATGTTCTGTTAAAACCCCTGTAAATGATGCTTTGTATCATATCATTAAAAGCATGGAATGGATGAATACTGAGATCTCTTAATTATATTCTCTTCTTACATTATCCGGTGTATAATACTATTATTGGAGATGATAAGATGAAAGTTTTAAGGGTAATTTTATGTATTTTTTTGTGTGGGGCTTTAATTAGTGGTTGCGACACGGTGAAGCTAAATGTAAGTAACAAATCTCCCCTTGCTCCTGTAACCTTAAATTTTTTGTGGATAGGGGATGAACCTCCTTCTGACAAGGAAATCCTAAAAGAGGTGGCAGAAAAATCCAACTTAAATATTCTACTTAATTTTAAATGGTTATCCTCTAACGACTATACTAAAAATATAGAATCAATGATTACAACTTCCTCTACTCCTATTGACGGTTTTATTATAGGAGGAAATGATGATGCTTCTGGTTTATCCTATTCATCACTAGCTAACAAGGGAGAGCTTTTAGATCTTTCGAACCTATTTCTTACAAATGCGCCAAACATATATAAAAAGCTTTCTAAGGAAGATTTAGCTTCTATAAAAGTTAACGGGAAAATATACGCTATACCGTCTTTAAATCTTTTAGCTGAGAGTGAAGGTGTACAAGTTCGAAAGGACTTAATGGAAAAATATAATATGTCCTCTATAAATAACCTAGATGACCTAGAGGTATATCTAGCTAATGTTAAGAAAAATGAAAAGAATATAATTCCTTTGAATGTTGTTCCCACAGACACTGAATTTTATGCTAGGCTATATGGCTATGTTGCTTTAAATGACTTCACAAACTTAGTTTACAAATTAGATGATCCAAAAATGAAGCTTATTCCCTTTGAGGATACGGAAGCCTTTAAGGATGTAATTAGAAGATTAACCTCTTGGGTAGACAAGGGTTATCTAGTCTTTAACAATGAAAATCAAAGTGATGTTGCTGCTTTTCTGGATGGTCATCAATATATTGAGCAAGATAGCAAAATCTCCTCCTCTGCTTATCCATCAGGGGCAGACGCCCATACATATCTTCTAAACAAGACCTTACCCATTGTTAAGACAAGCCCCATTTATACAATGAATGAAAATGCTGGAATTGCAATAAGTATAAAATCTAAAAATGCGGCTAGAACTTTAAAATTTATTAATTGGGTACAAGGAAATATAGATAATTATAATCTATTAGTCCATGGTAGATTAGGGACTGAATATACCTTAGATAAGGGATTAATAAGCTATACTCCCTTACCTAACAACGCTTCCACTTACCAAACATGGAATGCCGCTCCCTTTAGAAATTTAAATTATGAGATAAAAAATTTTATGCCAGCTACTAGCTTACCAAATTTGTCTCAAGCATTAAACGTATTAAATTCTAAGGCTGTATATGCCCCACATAGTGGATTTTCACCAGATTATTCTACAATTGAGGAGGCTCTTACAACCAGGAGCAACTTATATAATAAAGAAGTGGCTTATGCTCTATATCAGGGTAATCTTAAATACTCAGATATAGATAAAATAAGAGAGGATTTAAAGGGTGCAGGTACAGACAATATCGTAAACACCCTTCAGTCCCAGCTTGATACCTTTATTATTAATAAGAAATAATTCTTGAAGGCACAGTAACCCTTAATTATTTTTGTCATTATAAAGAATCTCATCTAATACTATAACCAGGGATAATATAAATTCCTGGTTTTCATTATCATCAATCTCGATTCCATATGAGTCTGCAAAAGAAAACCATTCCTTACTTACATGGGCTAGCTTTATTCCGTCCTTTACTATAGAAAATTCATGGGAAAAGAGCTCGCCCTCAATATTATAATTTCCTTTGGAGCTTTCAATGGAAAAGTTTGCATTAAAAAAGCTCAGTTCTTTTTTAACAGTTGCTACATAATTTCCTCTATCATATATATTAAAGGTTGGCTTGAAATGAAAGAGCTCTTGTTCTATATATATAAGCTCTAGACCTGAAGTATCTAGTAGTCTAAGCTTATGCCCCATTGTAAATACCTCTCCTTTAACAAGGAACTTGTCATTGCCATCCTCATCTTTTATAGCATAGCTATCTCCAAAGCTGAATGCTCTTTGCTTAACTAAATATCTCATCAATATACCCCTTTCTAGATTTATTCTTTCCATTAATAATCATCATCTTAAGAAACATTTAATAATTATCCTTACCTGTTTGTAATTATTCAGTATTACAATTTTATATAAGGAGCTGATAAAATGAAGTACGCCAAAGTATTCTTGAGTATCCTTTTATGTGGAGTTTTATTTAGTAGCTGTAACAATATAAAGTTAAAACACTTTAATAAATCCGTTCTTCCTCATGAAACTTTAAATTTTTGCTGGATTGGTGTAGAAAATTCTTCTACAAAGGCAGTACTAAAGGATGCGGCTGAAAAATCGAATCTAAATATCACCCTTAATTTTAAATGCTTCAATACTACAGACTATTATAATAGTCTTGAAGAAACCCTTAGGACTTCCTTGACCCCTATTGATGCATTTATTGTAGAAGGTAATGTTTATGGTTCTGATGCAATATCCTTTTCAAGACTTGCTAAAGAAGGAGAGCTTTTAGACCTTACGAATTTATTGCCCTTAAATGCTCCAATTATCTATAATAAACTTTCTATGGAGGATATAAACTCCTTAAAAATCAATGGTAAAATATATGGAGTGCCTTCCTTAAATATCATAACTAACAGCCCCTCTGTATCTGTAAGTGTTGATTTAATGAAAAAATACAATATATCCTCAATAAACAACCTAGATGACTTAGAGATATATTTTGCTAATGTTGTAAAAAATGATAATTATATAGTCCCCCTACAAGGGCTTCCAAACAACGTTAACTTCTATGCCAATTTATATGGCTATGTAGCTTTAGATGACTATACTGACCTAGTCTATAAATATGATGATCCTAAAATGGAGCTAATTCCCTTTGAGGATACCGATGCCTTTGAGTCCATAGTAAAAAGATTAATTACCTGGAAAAATAGAGGCTATATAAAAATACCAGTTAATGAAGCTGAGGCTAAAGGTAAAGTATCAGCTTATTTAGATAATCATAAATCTATTGAGCAAAATACTAAGCTTTATACCTCGTCTTACCCAGATGGAGAAGAATTTCATACTTACCTTATAGGTAAGCAATTTCCAGTTATAAGGGAAAATGCTATTTCTGGCCTATTTCAAAATGCCGGTATTGCAATTAGCGCAAGGTCTGAAAATGCTGAAAGAACACTTCAATTTCTTAATTGGGTACAAGAAAATAAGGATAATTATAATTTATTAAACTATGGTATAGAAGGTAAGGATTATACCTTAGAAAAAGGCATGATAAATCCTCCTTCCTTAAATGATGACTCTTCTGCCTACGCCGACTGGACCTCCTTACCATTTAAAAACTTGGACTATGAATTAATGGATTTTTATTCTGCTAAGGACTTAATGGATATAAAGGCAACTACTACCGTGGCTATTGCTAAGGCTGTATATGCTCCTCATAATGGCTTCTTCCCTGATTATAGATACATTGAGACCGATGCCAAAACAAGGTACAATATATTATGGGAGGATTTCTTAAGTAATCTAGGTAATCTTGAATTCTCAGATATTAACAAAATAAGAGAAGACTTAAAGGGTGCTGGTACAGAAAAGATTGTAAAAGCAATTCAATCCCAGCTAGACACCTTCCTCGCAAATAAAAAGTAGCATTAGATTTCCTTAACGTTATTGAAGATGGTACATTCCGTCTCAGAGTGAATGGCCACTTCGATTACATCATATAATTTCTTCAGCTGTTTTACTATCTGATCAAGTCTGTCATCATTTTTAACTAATAAATATATTTTACTGGTAGCTCCGCTTCCAATTCTTGTCCCTATTACGCCCTCCAGATTAAATGCTCTTCTTGAAAACAACCCTACCACATGAGAGGTAACTCCTGGATGATTATTAACCAAAAGCTCTATTACTGAATATTCTTCCATTATTCGCCACCTACCATCTCTGTATTTCCTGCTCCAGGAGGAACTATTGGAAATACATTTTCAAACTGATTTATTGGTACATTTATAAGTGCAGGGCCCTTTTCTAGAAGTATCTTTTTAAGCGTTTCTTCTGGGTTTATATCCCTACTCAAAGTGTAACCCTTAATTTTAAAGCCTTCTGCAATCATTGCAAAATCAGGATCCGTCTGGAATTTACAAGCCATATAGTGTTCATGATAAAACATTTGCTGTTGTTGGCGTACTAAGCCTAAATGACCATTATTCATAACAATTATCTTAACATTTAACCCTAAATCTGCTAGAGTAGCAAGTTCTTGAATGTTCATGAGTAGTGATCCGTCCCCAGCAAAGCATATTACCATTCTATCTGGCATTGCTATGGCAGCTCCGATTGCTGCAGGGAGTCCAAAGCCCATGGTTCCTAGCCCTCCAGAGGTTAAGAAAGTTCTTGGTTCTTTAACCGGATACACCTGCGCTGTCCACATTTGATGCTGACCAACGTCTGTTGTTACAATCGCATTTCCAGACATTTCACTAACCATTTTTATAATATTTAGTGGATGATAATAATCCTTTTTATCAGGAAGTACAAAAGGTAGCTCCATTTTCTTTGTTCTTATCTCTTCTACCCATGCTTTCCTGCTATTCTCTTCTATCAATGGAATTAAATCCTCTAGAACCTTATTTATGTCCCCTTGAATAGATAAATCAACTTTTTTTATCTTTCCAATCTCTGCTTCATCTATATCTATATGGATAATTTTAGCCCTAGGACAAAATTTCCCGACATTTCCAGTAGCCCTATCATCAAATCTCACTCCAAAGGCTAAGAGTAAATCTGCTTCTTCAAGTAGAATATTAGTATATCTGGCACCATGCATTCCTAGCATTCCTAGATATAAAGGATTATCTAAAGGAAAGCTTCCAAGACCCATAAGGGTTGTTGCAACAGGAATATTACTTTTCTCTGAAAGTTTTCTAATAAGTTCTTCCCCTTGTGCTATTGGTATTCCCCCTCCAATATAAAGCACAGGCTTCTTAGATGAGTTTATATATTCTGCTGCCTCTTTAAGAAAATGAATATTGACAGGTTCCACATATTCATCAATATCTTCCAACTTAGGAAAGCCCTCAAATTCATACATCTCAGATTGTAGATTTTTAGGGATATCTATAACAACTGGCCCTGGTCTTCCACACTCAGCATATCTAAAGGCTTCTGGTATAACTGTAAATAACTCCTCTATGGAACGAACAAAAAAATTATGCTTGGTTATTGGTACTGTTAACCCATAGGTGTCAACCTCCTGAAAAGCATCCGTTCCTACAAGCAAAAATGGTACCTGACCAGTAATTGCTACCATTGGCACTGAATCTAGCTTAGCATCAGCTATTGCTGTTAATAAGTTTGTAGCTCCTGGTCCTGAGGTCGCAAAACAGACAGCTGCCTTGCCCGTTGTTCTTGCTATTCCTTGAGCAATAAAAGCCGCTCCCTGTTCATGCCTAGCAAGGACATGTTTTATATTACTTTTATAAAGGGCATCATATAAGGGTAAATTTCCTCCACCGGGTATACCAGCAATTACCTTTATGCCCTGGTTTTCCAGCAGTTTTATAGTTATATCTGCTCCACTCATTCTCATAATGTATTCCTCCATAGTTAAACTAATAACTGATTATTTCAGCTTTAACGAAGTAACTTAAGTATCTGTATCTTCATTATAACTTAAATCTGCTAAAGTTAATATCCTTTAAAATTTCCAATAGCTATATTGCACACTTAATTCCTTTACTATCTCAATTTCCCCGGGACTTATGGATTGAGCTACCATTAAACTTCCCTTAGCGAAACTTACAGGAGCTACCCCTATAGAGCCCCCCTCCACTATTTTATCTGGAGCGGCAGCAAGTTGTACTCCTATTCCCTCAGCCAAGCTAGAGGCTTTATCGATAGCATTTTTTAAAGCTAAGGATAAGGCTTCCTCTTCATACTTATCAGTGTTTTCTGAAGCAAATTCAACTCCATTAATCTTATTAGCTCCATTTTTTACTGCCCTATCGATAAGTTCTCCTGCCTTATTTATATCTCTTAATGTTACTATAATATTATTAGCCACCAGATAATCTCTAAAGCTTTGTTTTCCATCAATATAGTCATATTCTTGAGTTACCTGAAAAAGATTCGTCTTTATGTCCTTATCCTCTATTCCCATATCCTTTAAAACCTTCATAACACCTTCAAATAGTAGCTTGTTCTCTTCTAAAGCCTTTTGTAGCTCCACATTCGTTGTCTCTACTCCAAGACTTATATTGATAATATCTGGAACTGCCTTTATACTTCCCCTACCATTTACTATAAGCTTGCCGTATCCTGCTGGCTCCTTTTCATTTAAACCATATGGATTATTTATATATAACATACATATCTTCCTTTCACACTAAATTTATATATAATATGAAAGTTTATAGCTAGTTCATACATGTAAATTGATATTTATTTAGTCCTTCATATGTTTTTCATAGGGTCGCCAGCTGGTATATGAACTATGGGAACATCTCCTATCTTTGGTTTTAGCCATTCCACAAGGTACTTCATTCCTGCTTCTTCACTATTTACATGGCCTATAATAATAATTGCTTTATTCAGTCCTTTATGAACTGCATCTCTTATATATTCACAGGCTTGCCATTCTGAAGTTTCTCCACAAATAAGTACCTCTAAGTTATTCTCTTCAATAAAACTTATATGAAAATCTCCGGGTAATGCACCTGGTGTAATGCCAATTCTAGTAATTTCTGCGCCTATATTTCCTACATATCTTACTGCAAACGCATTAAGCTTCTGTTTCAGAAAAAGTATTAATTCCTTTAACGTAGTTTGGGGGATATTAAGTATACTACTATTTTTTTTATCAATATACTCCTCCCACTGAAGCTCCTTTATCAAACCTACATTAATTCCATCTGGTTTAAGCATGTGCAAATAATCATGAAAACGCCATACTACAATCCCGTTGTCTTGAAGTAATTTAAGTTTATAATGATATACTTTACTGCTCTCCAGCCATTCTGTATTATCCCTATGATCATAAAAGGTAGGTTCATGCGTTATGATCAGATTTGCGCCAATCTCTATAGCTTTTTCGATCACTTCAATTGTTGCAGTAAAAGTTGTAACTATACTCTTTAATTCGGATTCTATATTCCCAATTTTGAAAGTATCTACCGTATCTTCTAAAAGCGAACCTTTAAACTCTTCCATTATAATATCAATTACTTGCTTGCTTGTTTTAGCATTATTACTCATTTAATTACTCCTTTTCTGTTTCAATGTCATTTTTTAACTCATTCAGCCTTTTCTTTAAGTACTCAAAGTCAAAGGAGGAGGAGATTCTCCTATCCAAATCATCTAAAATCCTGTAATGCTTGGATATTATATTTTGCTGTATTTTATATTTCCCTTGAAGCTCAATATCCTGCCACCAGATTTTCCCTCCTCTAGTTTTATCATAGTTTTCTTCATAGTTTTCAAAGGCTAAAGACAATATAATTTGTAATCTTTCTCCTCCAAAAGCTGAATCAAGGATTTCACTATCTTTGAAAATGGTACAAAGAGCTACTGCAGTGGTCCACCCTAAGCTGCCTCTTTCTTTTTCTACTTGTAACAAGGTCTTCTTTGAAATTCCAAGAACTTCTGCCATCTTGTCTTGAGTGAACCCTTTTTCAGTTCGTATTAGCTTTACTTTTCCATCAATTTTATTAACAAATTCTTCTCTGTTCATAAATATTACCATCCTATCCTTATAGTAAAATCACTCTTATGGTGTAATTTTATACTTCAAGGGTGATACTGTCAATGAATTAGCTACCGATCTAATATGAACAGGGACATACCTGCATCTTATGTTACGATAATATCTGCTGCTTTCGAACTAGAAAATAGTAGCTTTATACAATTCTTGAACGCTCAGCAGGTGTGTCCCTGAATTGAATTATTTAAACAAATAACTAGTCATAGAAAGTGATCCTAAATTGCAAGTATCATTATATACTTGTACCTTATCCTCTTCCTCAGTAGCACCTAAAATATATAATAAGGGATAAAAGTGCTCCATTGTTCTAAAAGCAAGCTTTGCAGAGTCACCCGCTCCCTTATAGTTTATAACCTTATCATAATTTTTATTTACTATATTATCCTTGATGTATTTATCAAAGTCCGCGGCCCAGGGATAGCCACCCTTCATAGAAAAATTGACTTTAGATAGATTATGGACAACATTTCCACTTCCTAATATAAGTATCCCTTCGTCTCTTAGAGCTTTTAGTTGTTTACCTAAAGTAAAATGTGTTAAAGCATCTTTACTCAAATCTAAAGAGAGCTGTACAACTGGGATATCGCACTTAGGATACATATGCTTCAAAACAACCCAGCTACCATGGTCTAGTCCCCAGCTGTTATCAATGATTACATCTTTTGATAATCGTTCCTTAATTGAGCGAGCAAGTTCAGGGCTACCTGGGCAATTATAATTTATCTTATAGAGTTCCTCTGGAAAGCCATACATATCATATATGGTCTTTGGAAAAGGTTCATCATTTACCCTAATACCTTCTCCATTCCAATGGGCGGATATTGCTAAAATAGCCTTGGGTCTTGGAATCTCCTCTGCTAGCTTAACCCAACATCTTGTAAAGCTGTTATCTTCAATTGCATTCATAGGCGATCCATGACCAACAAATAATGCTGGCATTTTACTCATTATCTTCACCTCTAAATTTATTTATATGACTTCTTACCTCTTGTATAACTAAATCCACATAATTAGGTATAGCATTACCGCTTACCCCCACCACTTGTATATTGCAGCGATTAAATGGAATTAATAGTTTTTTACCAGGGCTTTCCCCAATAGCTTTAGCCATAACTGGGGTTAACTCCCCAAGCATAGAATTAGCTACAACTATACCAATACTTCCAATTATAATATTAGCCTTAGGAACATTTACCAGGATAGCATTTTCCCCAGATGCACCCGCATCTGCACCCGCTCTAAGCATTAAGGACGTAGCCATGGCATTAGTGCCTAAAGCTATTATTTCAATTTCACTATTAAAGGCGGCTCTTAGCTTTTCCACTATAGCCTTTCCTATTCCTCCACCTTGACCATCAATAACAGCTACTATCATTTTAAATACCTCCAATGAGCATAATCAATAATTGTGTGTGTGAAAATGACTGTGATGGTTGCCTCCGTGACTATGGTAAAAAGCGTCCACCAAATTAACTTTCTTTAGTAACTCCATATCCATAAGAAGCTCCTCTGTATTCATATCTGCTGCAATGTTATGAGCCTCATCAAATAATATAGCCCTATGAGAAATCTCCTGAACAAGTTCAAGATTATGGGTGGAGGTTATAAGCGTCTTCCCAGCTTTATTAAGATCTACTAGTAGCGCTACAAGCCATCTTTGAGTCCTTGGATCCAATCCGTTCATAGGCTCATCTAAGGCTAAAACTTCTGGATTCAGAACTAGAACGCAGGCTATTGCAACCTTTCTTTTTTCTCCTCCACTCAAATGATAGGGCTGCCTTTTTTCTAAAGCCTCTATACCCAATAGCTTTAGGCAATCCCTTACCCTTTCATCAACTTCCTTTTCTTCCATACCCATCTGCCTTGGTCCAAATGCTATCTCGTTATAGACATCAGCGCAAAAAAGCTGAGTTTCAGAGTTTTGAAAAACAAAGCCTATCTTTTGGTGAAAACCTTTTGCAAACCTGGACACTAAAAGCTTTTTGGGAGTTATATCCTCACCATTAAATACAAACGTACCAGTACTTGGAGATATTATCCCATTAAGCATTTTTAATAAAGTGGATTTACCACTACCATTGGGCCCCATTAGAGCTACCGCTTCACCTTTATCAATTTTTATATTTATGTTTTTTAATGCTTCAAATCCTTCATAAGAATAACTTACATTTATTAATTCTATCATAATTTACCTTCCAAAATATACGAATATTGCTATCAAACCTATATTGATTATAACATAAAAAGGGTCTGCAATAGAAAGCTTATAGCTTCTTTTAAGCTTATATTCTCCAGTGAAACCCCTGCACTCCATTGCGGAGTACATATCCTCTGCCATTTCCTTTGATTTTATAAAAAGAGTTCCTGCAATCCCTGATATTGAATTATACTTTCTACTGTTTCTTCCCACGGAGCGGAGCTTTAAAGCGTAAAGCATATTTATTGAAAATTCTCCTAAAAGTACAATATACTTAATAGTAATATCTAATACAAAAATAAATAGGTCTGGCAGAAAAAAGAACTTGAAAGCATCCGTTATCTTATTCCATCTGGTAGAATAAGATAGTATATTAACCGCCATAACACTTGCGAATACTTTGCTACATAGGATTACACTGCTCACTCCATTTCCCCAGAGCGTAGAGGGTATTAGTATGATAAACGTGAACACTGCTACAATTATACTGAGCTCAAATATCTTCAATATTACCTTAACATCCATGAGACTCAAGGAGAAAATTAAATACACATTTATGATCAGTACAAATTGAAAGCTCCTGGATAAAGATAATAATACAATAAGGAGAAACGTGAGAACTACCTTTAAGGTAGAATTAACTTTTAATTTTCCTTCCTTGTAATAGCCTTGGGCTTTTATCCTTGAGAGTAAATTTAAAATAGACATTATGCTTTTATTAATAAAAAAGTCTCTGTCCCCCACGGGTATATAATTTTCTTCTTTTAATAACCACTCTGGCATTATCCTCACCAACCATCTAGTTTAATATTATATTAAACCTGCATGTTTTGTTCAAAAAAATAAAGCCCCTAAAAAGCGCTGTTTCATACAACTCCCTTCATGGGTCACTAATCAAAAATAGTACGAAAAGGAAAGTCTTCATGACCTTCATATAAAAATAAATATATCATAAATATATGCTTAAGTCAATTTTACCAAGCAGTCTAAATTATAACGTTATAAAATAGATTTTTATAACGTATATTAATACATGTTTATAACTTATAATATATATTAAGTAGTATATTATGGAGATGATATCTTGAAATCAGAAAAAACAACCATGGATAATATAGCAAAGGCCTTAGGCATATCCGCTATATCTGTTAGCAGAGCCTTAAATGATCAAGCTGGTGTAAGCAAAGATCTTAAAAATAAAATATTTGCTAAAGCTGAAGAACTATCCTATACAAAATTTAAGGACTTAGAAAAATTAAATATTCTTGTACTTCACGCTAAGCCTTACTTCCAAGATAATAGCAACTTCAGCTTTAAGGTGCAAAGTATAGAAAAGTATCTTCAAAGGCTAGGAGCTAATTATAGGGTGGAGTTTGTGTCTGAAGAAGCTCAAGCACTAGATGCCCCCTCCTTAAACCTTAATAAGGAAACCTTTCAAGGAGTAATTTTTATAGGGAGGTTTTCTGACAGTTATACTTTAAGGATAAAAGAAAGAATTAAAAATCAGGTATATTATACAGGTTATTCCTCTTCCTTTGATGGGGACCTAGTATGGTTTAACTTCAATAGTGGAGGGTATAAGATGTGCGAATACCTTATTAAAAAAGGTCACAAAAATATAGGTTTTCTAGGCAGTAGCCTCATCTTCAAAAATAGAGAAAAGGTCCTTGGTATAACCACCGCCCTGGAAGCTTATTTTCTCCCTGTAAACCCTGAATTATTTGTTTACACAGGCGAGGATTTTGAAAAAGGCGTAGCTGAGCTTTTATCCCATCTAGGAAACTCTGGTGCTATTATTTGTCAATATGACTATACAGCTATACGGCTAATTAAAGAGCTTCATAGGCTTGGCATTAAGGTGCCAGAGGACATTTCTGTTATAGGAAGCGGTAATACTGAACTTGCTAGCTTAGCTATTCCCTCCTTAACCACCTTAGACTTAAATATTGAATACTCCTGTGAAGCCGCAGTAGATTTACTAGTTAAGAGGATTCAAAGGCCTACAAAGCCTTATGAAAATATAACCATTAATAGCTTTTTAGTTGAGCGAGATTCAGTAAGGGAGGTTTGATAGAATGAAGGTAATAAAAGAATTCTTATTAACTCACAAATTATCCTATTTTATAGGAATACTTTTCATGCTTGCTACCTCCTATATACAGACTCTTTTTCCAAAAGTGTTAGGCCAAACTATTGATATATTAACCCATAAAGGTTTTAGCTTTTATTCTGTAAGGCTTAATATATTATATATAATGTTGATTGCTATAGGTGCCTTTATAACCACCTACATATGGAGAAATCTTGTAATAGGAAATGCGAGAAAATTAGAATGTTACTTAAGGGAGAAGCTCTTTCAACATTTTCAGCTCTTAACTTTAGAGTTTTATAATAAAAGGAAAACAGGGGATCTGATAGCTTACGCCATAAATGATGTATCCGCTGTAAGGATGACCTTTGGCCCGGCTACTGCAATGACCATAAATGGCATCGTCATATGTCTCATATCTATATATTCTATGACAAAGGCCATAAATCTGAAAATGACTCTTCTATCTTTAATACCTATTCCTTTAATTCTATTTTTTATGATAAACATTGGAAAGCTTGTACAAAAACGGTTTAAAAGAGTCCAAGAATGCTTTGCTGCAATTTCAGGTAAGGTTTCCGAGAACATAAATGGTATAAGAGTAATTAAGGCCTATGTTCAAGAAGAAGCCGAGGTTCAAGATTTTGAAAGGCTAAATGATGATATGCAAAAGGCAAATCTGGACATGGTTAAGATATCCTCTTTCTTGTCTCCTTTACTAGAGCTTTGCTTTAGTGTTAGCTTTGTACTTAATTTAATAATAGGGGGTCAAATGGTAATTGATCACACCATTTCCTTAGGAGATTTTATTGCCTTTAATGGTTATCTTACTATGATAATGACTCCAGTAATCTCAATTGGTCGAGTAATAACGATAATTCAAAGAGGTATGGCTTCATTAATAAGAATCGATGAAATCATGGAAACAACTGCAGCGGTTAAAGATGGTACTGAAGCGTTAGATATGAAAATTGAAGGAAGTATAAGCTTTAAGAACCTTAGCTTTACCTACCCGAATGCTAATTCTCCTTCTTTAAGAAATATAAATCTTAATATAAATAAGGGGATGACAGTAGGTATAGTTGGGAAAACCGGTTCCGGAAAGACTACCTTAGCTTCCCTGATATTGAAGCAATATAATGTAGATGAAGAAAATATATTAATTGATAATAAGAAAATAAAATACTATACCATGTCAGCTTTAAGGGAAGCTGTAGGCTATGTGCCTCAGGAAACTTTTTTATTCCAAGCCTCAGTAAGCGATAATATAGCTTTCTTTAATGATAGCTATAAAAAAGAAGATATTGAGGAGGCTGCGCGAAACAGCTGTATATATGATAGTATAATAACTTTTCCAAAAGGCTTTGAAACTCTTCTTGGTGAAAGAGGAGTAAACTTATCTGGAGGACAAAAACAAAGAACCACTATAGCTAGAGCAATTGTAAAGAACCCTCCTATATTAATATTAGATGATTCTCTCTCTGCAGTAGATACTGTAACTGAAGCTAAGCTACTCGCGAATTTAAGAAATATAAGGAAAGATAAAACTACCCTTATAATCGCACATAGGCTTTCGTCAGTTGAAGCATGTGACCTTATTATTGTATTAGATGAGGGCAAAATAATAGAAAGAGGAAGTCACGAAGAATTATTAGCAATAGGAGGTATATATTATGAAATTTACAAGGAGCAATACAAAAATACAAACAGGGCCTCCTAAAGATAGTATATTAAGATTATTATCCTATACCAAGCCTCATACTAAAAAGGTTATATTTGCTTCATTATGTGTGCTTCTCGTTATAGGAGCCCAACTTTTAAAGCCATTAATATTAAAGCACGTTATTGATGATTTTCTTACAAAGGGGGTAGCCGGTAAAGGTATCTATTCAATAACCTCCCTAGGCATCTCATATTTTGTGGTGGTGGCTTTATCTGGATTTTTTTCTTTTGCCTCCACAAACCTTATAAATATTGCGGGACAAGGGATAATGAAAACTCTAAGAAGCAGTGTATTTAAAACTATTCAGCTTCTTCCTTTAAGCTATATTGACAAAAATTCTTCAGGAAGACTTATAACTAGAGCTACTAACGATGTAGAAGCTCTAAGTGAGCTATATACGGATGTAATGATGAGCCTTTTTTCCGATGTATTCCTGCTTATAGGTATTATATATACCATGTTAATATTAAATCTTAAGCTTGCTCTTTTATCCTTTACAGTAGTTCCTATTATGTTCTTTCTTATATTTAAATTGAAGGGCAAAATAAAAAGAAATTTCACTAAAATGAAAAGCCTTATAGGTAGAATTAATGGATTTATGGCTGAAAATATTTCCGGCATGAAAATAATACAGCTATTTAATGGGGAAGCTGAAAAGAAAACTGAATTTGAATCTATTAATAAGGCATACTTTGATACTACCTCCTTTCAAGTAAGAATAAACAGTATATTAAAACCCGCTGCAGACATATTTCAAAACTTAGCCATAGCAATTATACTTTGGTATGGAATGGGAAGAATATACAATGATACTCTGCAACTTGGAGTACTATATGTATTTACTACTTATATAAAGCAGTTTTTCAATCCCATCTCTGACCTAGCGGATAATTATACAACTATCCAATCTGCTTTAGTATCTGCAGATAGAATCTTTGAACTATTAGATCAAGAGCGCTATTTAGAAGATTTAGATTCAGGAAAGAGTATGGAAAAGATAGAGGGTAAAATAGAATTTAAGCATGTTTGGTTTTCTTATAATAACGATAGCTGGGTTCTTAAGGATATAAGCTTTACCCTTAAAAAGGGGGAGACCGGTGCTTTCGTTGGAGAAACCGGCGCTGGGAAAACCACAATTATAAGCCTTGTAAGTGGCTTTTATAAAATTCAAAAGGGTGAGATATTGATAGATGGCATAAATATTAATGATATTAAAAAGAAGGATTTAAGAAAAAATGTAGCAGTAGTACTTCAAGATGTATTCTTATTTTCCGGAACTGTAGAAGAAAATATAACCTTAAAGGATGATATAAATCCCTTCTTAGTTAACAGAGCTGTTGAAATTTCTTGCGCTACAGACTTTGTAGATGATCTTCCTGATGGCTTACTTGAGCCCGTTATGGAGAGGGGTAGTACTTTTTCTGCAGGCCAAAGGCAACTCTTATCCTTTGCTAGGGCTATAGCCCATGATCCCTCTATTTTTATACTAGATGAAGCAACCTCAAATATTGATACTCACACTGAGAAGCTTATTGAAAAAGCAATTGAAAATGTAACCTCGGATAAAACAACACTTATAATAGCCCACAGACTTTCAACCATAAGAAATGCAGATAAAATAATTGTTATGAAAAATGGAGAGATTCTGGAGATGGGTAACCATCAAGAGCTTATAGAAAAGGAAAGTTACTATAAAAAGCTTATAGATGAAGGCCACGAAGACTTAGATAATGCAGGATAGCATTTTATTTTTATGTAAATAGTGCTAAAATAACAATTAAAGATTAAAAACTAATAATCAGGGGGAAATAAAATGAGTAAAACAGTAAATATTGATTGGGCTAACTTAGGCTTTACTTACATGAAAACAGATCTTCGTTATATATCCCATTGGAAGGATGGTAAGTGGGACGAGGGGAAGCTTGTGGAAGATAATATGCTTACCATGAATGAATCCTCTCCAGCCCTTCATTATGCTCAGCAATGCTTTGAAGGTCTTAAGGCTTATCGCAGAAAGGATGGTAGAATTCAGCTCTTTCGTCCGGATCAGAATGCAAAAAGAATGAATAATACCAACAGACGTATCCTTATGCCACTAATTCCTGAGGAAAAATTTATCGATGCCTGCACTCAAGTTGTAAAGGCTAATGAAGCTTATGTACCACCCTATGGTACAGGGGCAACCTTATATTTAAGACCTTTTATGATAGGTGTTGGAGAAAATATAGGAGTCAAGGCAGCTTCAGAATATTTGTTTTGCGTTTTTTGTATGCCTGTTGGTCCATACTTTAAGGGTGGATTAATGCCTGTTAATTTTCTTGTAACTGACTATGATAGAGCGGCTCCCTTTGGTACTGGTGCTGCCAAGGTCGGCGGTAACTATGCTGCTAGCATGCTTCCACATGAATTAGCTGCGAAGAAAGGATATGCAGATTGCATATATCTAGACCCAGCCACCCATACGAAAATAGAAGAAGTGGGCTCTGCTAATTTCTTTGGTATAACTAAGGATAATAAATTTGTTACTCCCTTTTCTCCTTCAATACTTCCAAGCATAACAAAATATTCCTTACTACATATTGCAAAGGAATACTTAGGTATGGAGGTTGAAGAAAGGGATGTTCCAATAGATAATATAAATGAATTTAAGGAAGCTGGGGCCTGTGGTACCGCTGCAGTTATAACCCCAATAGGCGGTATTCTTTATAAGGATAACTTTCATGTCTTCTACAGTGAAACTGAGGTTGGTCCTGTAACTAAAAAACTTTATGATATCTTGAGTGGAATTCAGTTTGGAAATGAAAAAGCTCCAGAGGGATGGCTTGTAGTTATTTAAAATATTGTTTACAAATATTTCTTAATGCTGTATAATTATTCTAATATAAGCTATGAACAGAAATATGTAAAGATTAAAGAAATTTTCAGAGAGCCGAAGGTGCTGTGATTCGGTAATTTTCAAATTTTGAACTCATCTGTGAGCTGTCTCCTGAAGTTTAGTAGGGTTGAACGTATTTCCTGCGTTACAGGATAGATAGTGTCTGCTATCGAAAAGTGAGCTTTTTTAAAGCTAATTAGAGTGGTACCGCGGGTTGACCTCGTCTCTTTGTTAAGAGATGAGGTTTTTTATATTTTTTGCCCAAGTACTGTTTTATATATATTTTTAAAATAAGGAGGTAGTAAAATGTCCTATACCAAATACAAACGTTATCCTAAATTTGAAATGCAAAATAGGCAATGGCCTGACAAAACAATTGAAAAATCCCCTATATGGTGTAGTGTTGATCTAAGAGATGGTAATCAATCCTTACCTACTCCTATGAATGTAGAAGAAAAGATGAGGATGTTCAAGCTCCTCCTAGATATGGGTTTCAAAGAAATTGAAATAGGCTTTCCTGCTGCGTCTAATACTGAATATACTTTTCTACGAAAGTTAATTGAAGAAAATCATATCCCTGAGGATGTAACTATACAGGTGTTAACTCAGTCCAGGTCCCACCTGATAGAAAAAACCTTTCAGGCTTTAAAGGGTGCAAAAAAAGCTATCGTGCATCTATATAATTCTACCTCCGTGCTTCAAAGAAAGGTAGTATTTCAAAAAAGCAAAGAAGAGATTATTGATATTGCTGTCACGGGAGCAAAATTATTTAATGAATATAAAAAGAACTATCCTGAAACCGACTTTTCCTTCGAATATTCTCCAGAAAGCTTTACTGGTACTGAGCTAGATTATGCTCTAGAGATATGCCAGGCTGTATTAAAGGAATGGAAACCTACAAAAGATAAAAAGGTCATAATAAATCTTCCAGCTACAGTTGAGATGACAACACCTAATGTATATGCGGATCAGATAGAATGGTTTTGCAAAAACCTTATAAATAGGGACAATGTTATAATAAGCCTTCATACTCATAATGACAGAGGTACGTGCACCGCTGCCAGTGAACTCGGATTACTGGCTGGAGCAGATAGAATAGAAGGTACCTTATTTGGTAATGGGGAAAGAACTGGTAATTTGGACATAGTGATTATGGGCATGAATTTATTTTCCCAAGGCATTGATCCTAAGGTTGATTTCTCATACCTGCAGGATGTAGTTTCTATATATGAAGCCTGCACTAAGCTGACGGTTCATCCTAGACACCCCTATGCTGGGAAGCTTGTATATACTGCCTTTTCCGGTTCCCACCAAGATGCTATAAAAAAAGGCTTGCAATTTCTTAAGGATGAGACTAATCCCTATTGGGAAGTACCTTATCTTCCAATTGATCCGCATGATGTAGGAAAGGATTATGAAGAAATAATAAGAATAAACAGCCAATCTGGCAAGGGTGGAGCTGCGTATATTATGGAAAGTGATTTTGGATTTATACTACCCAAGGCTATGCAGACAGAGTTTGGTAAAGCAGTAAAAGGGAAATCTGATGCTTTAGGTACAGAGCTTGAACCTAATCAAATCTATAATCTCTTTAAAGAAGAATATCTTAATAAGAAAGCTCCCTATAGGCTTAAAAATTATAAACTACAATCTGTTCAAGATGTTGAAACTGACATTAACACGGTAACCATATCTGCAATAGTATCTATTGACGGGGAAGATAAACAGATATCAGGAAGCGGGAATGGTCCTGTAGATGCCTTTTTTACAGCTCTTCATTCTAGCCACATAAACGGCTGCCAATTTATATCCTATGACGAGCATGCCTTAGATGGAGGATCTCAGTCAAGAGCAGTAGCATATATACAAGTTGAAAACTATGGCCTTAGATATTTTGGAGTAGGGATATCAGAAAATATAGATACTGCTTCAATAAATGCATTAATAAGCGCTTTAAATAGATTCAGTCGTTAACTTCTATTACATTAATAAATCGTTTAGTTTAGGAACGCACCTACGTTTGGTGTGTTCCTATTTCTTTTAGAATATTATTATTTCATTAATATTCTATATTTAAATTAGAATATTCATATAAAGACAATATTCCTTCTATTTCCTCTATTTCTATCATCCAACCTTCTTAATTTAGAATAAATGTGTCGTTTTATGTAAAAAGTAATATATTTTAAAAAAGAATACATTATGGTAGTATATTATTGTCAGCACATTTTAACATTTAATGTGCGTATTTTTTACATAAAATATCATCCTTAAAGCTAAAATTGGGGGAATCTGTATGGTATATACTCTTATAGAAAATATTGAAAAGCCATATTTTCTTATAAAAAATAATGTTATTACTTATGTTAATGATGAGCTTACAACCTTAACTCTTTATTCTAAAGAAGAGTTCTTAGGAAAGTCACTGTTAAGCTTATCAGCTATGCTAAGGGTGAATCCTATGGTGTTTTTACACACTATAAAAGTAATCGATACTAGCTTTATATTTACGAAGTCGCTTGAAGCTAGAGAAGTAACTATTGAAATATATAAAGAAGAAACCACGGGTGAGGATATATTTACTTTTTTTGAGCTTCCTAATTCGAGACTTGAGGAAAAGCTCCTTTTTGTTCAAGAATTATTTTCAGATAACCTGATGGGGGTTAAAGTTTTAAGCGCACCGGATTTTATACTTTTAAAAGCAAATCAAGAATATATTGATTTATGTCATAATCCTTGTAATAAAGTTGACAATTATTTAGGTAAATACATACATACTATAATACCAGATTTTGCTGGTAGTAAAACAGAAGCTCTCTTAGAACGCATAACTCAGACTAAGAAAAGTGTGACTTTAAAGGGATTCAAATATAACAGTATTTCTAAAGGGATCATTTATCTTGACTATACCTATATGCCAATTTTAGAAAATGGAAAATTGAAGTATATCTTTACAAAAATTAAAGAGGTAACAAAAAAGGTTGAAAAAAAGCATGCCTTTGAAAATCAAAGGAAACAATTAGATGTGGTTATTGAAAATATGTCAGATGCTGTTTATATAATTAACAGTGATGGACACTATATAAGCTCAAACAAAGCCAGTCAGGACCTGTTCCCTTTCTTCAAAATAGATTCCTCGCAAGATCTATTTTCTAATTTTGATTTTTATGACTTAAAGGGAAATAAAATACCTAAAGAAAATTCGCCTTATTATCTTGTGAAAAATGGTAGTTCCGCTGAAAATTTACAACTTATGTTTAAAAATAACGACCAGGATTATTTTATAGGTGTGAGAGGAATACCAATACTAGACTCATCTGGAGATCTAATAATGGGGATACTATGTATCAGCAACCTTACCGATAAAGTCAACAAGGAAACCCTGATCAAATATCAAGCTAACTTAGTTGATGAGGTTTCAGATGCAATTATATCTATTGATGATAATCTTATCATAAGGAGCTGGAATAAGGCTGCTGAGCTCATATATGGTTGGTCACCAAAGGAAGCTATAGGTGAAAATATAGATGTGCTATTACAATCAGTATACCTTGGGGTAAACTATAGGGAAGTATTAAAGCTGCGACTTGTGAATAAGCAAGAGCATTATCAAATTGAGGTAGTCCACAAAAGTAAATACAATAAAATTATTAACATTATATGCACTATAAATATATTGAAAGATACTAATGGTAACATCTCTGGATCCTTCAGTACAATGAAGGACATCACTATTCAAAAAAGAGCAGATAGCCTGTCCTTTGCCATGGAGTCTATAAGAAAGCTTATACATTCCACCTTAGACTTTGACAAAATCATGAGTAAAATTATTCTTGAAGCTTCAAAAGCTATCAATAGTGAAACTGGAATTGTTTTTTTAAGAGAAGAACAAAATTGGATTTCCAAATATTCATATGGCTTAGAAAAGGATGTAGTAGACTTCGAAATGAGTCCTGAAGAGGAGCTTCACGCTAACTTAGCCGTTGAAAGTAAAAAAACTGTTGTAATTAATAATGTCTTTAACCCAAAGAAACTTCTCCCTTGTAATAAATATTGCACACGTTCAATATTAATAGTTCCGCTGCTTTCTGAAGATCATGTTATTGGTGTTATATTTTTCAATTATTATAAGGAAGCCTTTTACTTCAACAAAACTGATATAGACTTTGCTGAAAATCTTGGTTCCTCTATTTCTATGGCTTTTAGAAATGTAAAGTTATATGAAAAAGTATGTTCTGAATTATCTGAAAGAAAAAGATTAGAGGAAGAATTGAGAAAGCAGAAAAAACAACTTGAGACAATAATTGAAAATATCTCCGATGGTATTTCTATCATTAATAGTAAAGGTCAATTTATATCCTATAATAAATCAGCTAGGGATTCTATGTTACCAGCTTACAAATACTTGAAGAAAGATTCTTCAAGTGACAAGAATTTAACGATACATGATATTAACGGAGAAGATATTCTTCCCGAAAACCTTCCTACTGATAGGATAATGGCAGGTCAAAGCTTTAAAAACATGAGGTTATCTATTACGATGCCAAAGAATATTATTCAACTTAACGTAAGCGGCACCCCTATTTTTGATAGTTATGGCAATTTTTCTATGGGTGTAATATTTACAAGGGATATAACGGATAGCTTGAAGCATGAGCAAGTATTAAATGGCAGATACGAATTTTTAATTAGAATGTTAGACAATTTAGATCTTCCAGTAATCAGAATTGCTTGCCCAGAATTAGAGGTCATAAATATAAATCAAAAGGCTTTAAATATAATTAAATCATTAGGTCCCAATGTTAAGCTAACCCATCAGCTTATTGGCCAAAAGATTTTGGATATACTTAAAACTGCCAATGCTAGCGAATATTATGAATATATAAACAGCATTTTAAAGGAGAAAAAAACAAAGTATCTTAATAGTAAAAGTTATTTAATAAATGGTAAAGAATATTATTGGAATATAATCTTTGAACCTGTATTAGCTCTAAATGGAGAGATTCAAGAAATAATTATGATATGTATAGATATAACAAATGAAGTAAACTCCAATATTATAATGGAAAAGTCCTTGAAAACTCAAGAGGAATTCTTTGCCAATATATCCCATGAGCTAAAAACTCCTTTAAATGTAATATATTCAGCTGCACAGCTTTTTGATTTGTATTGTAAAAATGGGTCTTTAGATAGAAGACGGGACTTAGTCTCTAAATATTTAAACTCCATAATGCAAAATTCCTATAGATTATCTAAGCTTATTAACAACATTGTTGATCTTTCTAAAATTGAAGCAGGTTTTTTTGACCTTAATCTATCAAATAATAATATTGTTTCAGTTGTGGAGGAGATTATCACCTCAGTATCCGATTATGTAAATAGTAAAGGCTTAGACATAATTTTTGATACTGATAAGGAAGAAATAATAATTGGTTGTGATCCAGAAAAAATAGAAAGAATAGTATTAAATCTTTTATCCAACGCTATTAAATTTTCAAACCAGGGTGATAAAATTTTTGTAAATATAATTGATAAATCAGATTTCATTGAAATTTACGTTAAGGATAGCGGCATTGGAATTGGTAAGGCTCATATGCAATCTATCTTTGAAAGATTTATACAGGTAGATAAATCTTTCACTAGAAACGCTGAAGGAACAGGGATAGGTTTAAGCCTTGTTAAATCATTAGTTGAGCTCCATGATGGCAAAATCAGTGTGGAAAGTGAGTTAGGAAAGGGCAGCGAATTTAAAGTAGTACTTCCTACAAAAATCTTAAATAATCCAATATGTTGCTATAATAACAACTTTATAAATAGCAATAGGGAAAGAATTAGAATTGAATTTTCAGATATAATCTCCTAATAATAAAAAACACTTTTATGATTAAATTTTAATCATGTGGGGATACTATTAAATAGTATCCCCCTCGGATATTTTATATAATCATTTTTCGCAAAAGCGTCTATTTGTAGATAGGCGCTTATTGCATTTTTTGTAGGTTATGGTTAAAATAACAATCGTCACTTTAATATAAGATAAGTAAAGAAAAGAGCCCTGTTAAGAGCTCTTTATTTTGTATTATTTAAAGATTGAATTATTAATGGCATTATCTTCAGAAATATGTCAGATCCTTTTGTTGTAATCCAATTTAAAATAGGTTTTATTTTTGCCCATTTTTTACTTTTGCTGTCATTTGAGTTACTTATTGCTTTTAACTCGTTAACTTTTTCTACAATTTCCTTTTTACTTTCGTCTCCAAGAAATCCATTTTCCTCAATATCTTTAATCACCTGTTCAAATAGAACATCAATATTTATAATTACTTGATTATTTACTTTACTATGAAGATTTTTTTCTATACTGATACCTTTTTGAGACATCATTAAATCAAGCAATTGAGTATTACTGTAACATGCTAAAGTGTTTAGTCTACCTTTAAGGCCTTTTAACTCATTGATGGATGTATTTTTATCGTTCACCAAACTATTAGGGCCTAAAATATATAAATCACCCCAATAAACTTTATATTTCATTTGGAATTCTACTAACAAATCATTAATTTGTATAATATCATCACTTTTAAGTACCTGCTCACATTTTTCTATATCTTCACGTATATAATAATCTACGGTCATAATATCATCTCCTTTTTCTATATCTTCTACAAAAAGAAGCAATATCCTTTATATTTTTAAATATTATTTACGAATTCTTTTTAATATTCCCCTTTACTCGGTCAAATATCTTGGAGAATGATTCCTTTTCATCATTGTTATTTCGTTTTGCTAGGTTATATACACTATTATTATTATATTCTCTTTGCCCATTATATTTCATTGGTTCAACAATTGCATTTATTCTCATTTTATCACCCTCTATATATAAATACGTATCACGTTCTATATTTAAGGGGGTCTAACTTATTATTTCTGTATTATACTAGCAAAATATTTTTGTATTACCGCATTATTTCTGCTATTAAAGTCTAAAGCATCTATTTTATGTATTTCTTCTTTTTTAATTTCAGTGGCTATAGGCTGTTTAAAGTAAATATCCGATTGCAGTTTTTCTTCTCTAGTATCCATAATAATTCTTAGTTTTTCTTCATTGTAATCAGAAAGCTTTATAGATTTGTTATTACAATATTTATCTAAAAAATCCTGAACAGTCTTGGTAGCTTCGCTAGATAAAGGCTTATCCTTTCTAAAGCTTACTTCCAGTAAACGATTAGCCTCTGAAGCAGTTCTATAAAACTGATGATCTTCTGTTTCAAAAGGTATCGCTTCGTTATTTGTTTCCATAGCATATAAAGAAGCAAGCCCGATAACAATGGCTAATGTGATAATCAATATGCTTCTTAATCTGGATTTTTTAGATTTACGCATTGTTTCTCCTTAATATTTTCAATCCTATTACTACATGTTATGCCACTATTTGTCAAATATTACAAGCTATGCAGTGGCGTAATTTTAGTATATACTAAGATGACTTAAATATTACGTATTAATAATGATATTTAGTTTATTTAGGGAGGCGTTATACAATGGCTGGCTATATGGTTTTTCATATCTCGAATAATAATGAAATTCTAAAGGTACCACAAGATTATTATAATAATTCTATGACAGTCGAGAAATTTGCCAACACATCTATATTAGAAGTTGTTCTCTTTTATGACTTGTTAGATCGTAAGCCTGAAAAACTAATTAATATTGAACTTAATAGATGTCATATCACTTCTGAATCAAAGATAATTGATAGAAACGATTCTAATGCTATGAAAAATTTCTGTAATTATTCGTTTTGTGATGCTGAGCAATTAGCTTTACGAGATGAAATCCCCGTACCACGCGCGCCAGTTGCTCCAACCGGAAAAGAGAAACAACTTCTTTATAATTTATTAAAAGCTAAATACCCTAAGCTTTGGGAAGATTGCTCTTATATTACTGAGCATCGTTTAAAACAATTAAATGAAATCTATGAGGGATATAAATCCTTAGTAAAGGAGGCATACATGAAAAAGATTAAATAAAAAAAGTAACTCAAAAGTTACTTTTTATCTTTTTGTGCGTTACTTTTGTTTTCAAATCCATGTAACTGGTGCGCACGAGTGGATTCGAACCACCGGCCTACGGTTTAGGAAACCGCCGCTCTATCCTACTGAGCTACGAGCGCATAATTAATTTACTAATTTATTTTATTACAAAATTGATTTATTGTCAATGGTGCGCCTTACAAAACTAAGGCGTGCACCCTATTTACAAATCTAATTCAAGTTTATTTTTATATCTACACCTATTACACCTATTATAATTCCCGCTTTATCAATTATAGGAAGCGCTGCTGTTATGCAAGGATTTTTTGTTATGGCAGATATATATACTTGAGATATATATTCAACCCCTTTAATGCCCTCCTGGAACCATTCTCTAACTTTTCCATTAACTATTCCCACAGGAGGATTGGAATATATAAATTTCCCCTTTTTACTATTTGTCCAAATAGCTTCAATAACCTTTTCCTCTAAAAGATATTTATCTAACAGTAGCTTGTGTTGGTCTATATCTTCTCCTTGCATTTTAGGGTCCCTCAGAAGTTTTTCTTTAATTAAAGTAAGTTGCTTTTTAGCTTCCTGCTGAAATTTATCATAATTATCGTTGAGTAAATCATTCTTACTTTTCTTAACGATGCTTGATAGACTATCCACTGCTCCTGTTAAGCTACTACCTAGAACTCCTATCTCCTTAATATTGTTACTTTGCTCATCTATTGAACTCTTTACAGTTTTAACACTATCGTTTACCTTCTCATAGGTACTTTGAACTTCAACAATCTTATGGCTTATATTATTAACTAATTGAAATTCCTCTGCGCTTATATTTAATATACCTTCAATGGAGGAGGTTAGCTCCACGTAACAGCCTTTAATTTTTGAAAGGCTTATCTCTATATTCCTGGTATAGCCTACGCTCTTTTCAACACTTTCTACATTAGGTTTAATAGCAGTTAATACTTCCTTAACCTGAAGAGTCCTTTACATCATCAACTGCCTTATTTATCCTATCATTGCTTTCCTTATTTAGGGTGGTCATTTCATCTGCTTTAGAAGATAACTCCTTGTTAGCTAATAGGCTTGACTCCATAGATAAAGCAATGTTTTGAGAAACTGCTGTTATCTGACTGGATACAACTTGTGTTTCAAAATTATTTGTCATTAGATTTTTTCTTAATACATCAATATTTTCTTGTATTAATACTAGGTCCTTCCTTGCCTTCTTTTTACTACTTTTACTACTTAAATTACCATCCTTTAAGGCTCCTAAGCGCTTCTCTAAATCCTTAATTCCAATTTTATTATATTTGCTTTTCATAACAATATAAATGAACCCAACCACTAGAAAAATAGTCATTTTAACTAAACCGTCACCTGGTACAATTTCAAAGTAAATAGCTGTCAAAACAACAGCAATAAATGATACAAGAATAGCCATATTTATTAACCCCCAATTAAATATTAAAAATGTGCAAGATATGGCACTTGCTTATTCATATCTTAGCACATTTTAAGGATTTTAAATATGATTTATTTTCTAAAAACAAAAGAAAAAAGACTCCTTTCATTTTTAACGATTTTAGCTACCTTATTCCAAATTTCATCCCACTTATTGATAGTCTCTATTTCTTCCTTTAATTGTTCCCTTATAAAAGCATCTACCTCTTTTTGACTCCCTTCATTTAAGGTATTAAGCTTAGCTATGAGATTTGCTTTCAATATATAATAGCTATCATCTTGGCTACTACATCTTAGGAAAAATACTAACGCATTCTCAAAGCTTTTTATACCTTCTGTGTTATCCTGCAACACAACGAAAGTGCTATTTATCATTTCACTAAAGAATATACCAATGTGGCCACCCTTTATAAACATATTATAAATTACATCTATTCCACCTTTAATATCTACAAGTTCCATAATATAAGGCAAACTATACTCTAAGCATTCCTCATATTGACTGCCATCGATAGAACTAAGTTCTATACTTTCTTTTTTCATAAGTTCCAGCTTCTTTTCATTATCCTCTGTTTCACTAACCTTTTTTAAAAGGCTTAAAAATCCAGGTATATCAGGTTCAACCTTTATTAATTTATTTTTACTCATGTTGCATGCAAGTTCTAATACCCTATTCTGCTCTATATCATTAAAATCTATAGCTAGCTCCTTGTAGGCTTTCTCAATTATAGTAATCAAGGTTTCCTTAGGTATATATTCTTGATTTTCATATATAAGTTCTACTAGGCTAGTATATCTAAAGCTATATTCGGGCTCAATACTAAGTAACAGTTGTAGAGCTTTAGAAAAATATGCCTTGGTATAATCTTTAAGCTCCTTAAAAGTAGAACTGGAGTATGCTTGAAAAAATCCTAGTTTGTCTGAAGCTCGACGTAGCTTATTTTTATAATCTGCATAAACAAGTTCTCCCCCCATATGTAAAAAGCATCTTTTTTGAAGTTTCTTAGCATGCTCTGGTGATAATCCTTCCAATATGCCTAAATATAATTTTTCACTATCCTCATTTTTCAAATTATTTCTCGAGTAAATCAAAACTTCCATAAGGGCATCTTCTGATTCAGTAAAGGTTTTTGTAATTGAAAGCAGTGTATCAATATTTACCTTAATGCTACCGCCCTTTAACTTGTTTACTAGACAGTTCCCTGCTGCTACATAAAACTTGTTACTGTAAGCCTTTATATAAAGGGCATCAGAAATAAGCTTCATATCTATCACAGATTTAAAATTGCTAAAGGCGCTATTAAGACAAAGATTAAGAAGTTCTATATATTTGACTTCAGATAAGTCCTGGAGGCTTGTGGTTCTAAAGCCTTTTAGGAGTTCTACTATAGCTTCTTTCGGAGCAGCCTTAAGCTGCAGCGCAAAACTTAACGCATAAAGCATGTCTGGCTTAATAACAATTTTATTAACTTCCTTTATTTTTATAAGCTTATTTATTAAAGCTTGCTCTGTTTCATCCACAGCCTTAATAGGTAAAGTAACTTCAAAGACCTTTATACATCTTGCTAATAGGGCTCTCTCTCCTTCTTCTTCTTCAACAAGTTTTACAAGAACCTTTAAACATTCAGATATATAATTTTTTTCTTTTTCTAGACTGGATAAATAACATTCATAAACCTGGTTGAAATATTTGCTTTTGTAGCTAAGTATGCTACCTAAAACCTCCATACTATATCTCCAAAAGAAAGGAACCTTACTTTCTTCTCTTTTCAAAAGGAGCTTAAATTCTTCAAATAAAAAGTTGCCCCCAGCATCTTGTTTGCTGATGGAATGTCTTAAATTATTAGCCCAGTTTCTTCCTATAGCACTACTCTTTTTAATCATGTATTCTAAGGCTACTTTCTTTCCTCCACGATTAAAGCAAATCATTAATAAGGAAGATAGATAATCCTGCTCTTTAAGAGCCATGTTAAATATTTCTTTAATCTCTTCTTCTTTAGTCAAAAGTCTTGAAAGCGCTTCTTCCACAAAGCCTTTATACACTCCAAAATCACATATAGGATCCTTTTCCATTTGATAATTTAAGAGTACCATAATCATTATTTTTGTTAGTTTCTCATCTTTTACATCTTTTATATTTCCTTTAAATATAGCTTCAAAGGGTATATCTTGCTTTATTTCATGCTTAATTCTTCTATAGAATTTATACATATCCTTTTCTTCTATTTCCGGTTTATTAAGGAGTATATCAATAATATATCCAATAAACTCCCCTACTAATTTAACCTTTACATTTTTTAAATTTGGCAATTGTCCTACTAATATATTTCTTGCGCCCTCTGAAGTAGTTTTATTTTTTAAATCCTGTCCGAATTTTGATAAGGAATCTATGCTACTAGTTAGCACATTTCTTTCTTTTTTAATTCTTTCAAGGATAACCCAGGCATCCTTATAACCTTCCTTGCTTCTATCCACTGGAAGCTCCTGTTCCAAATCTTCAATGACTTCCTTTAATATGACTTCATCGATTTTAAGCTTATCCTTTAAAATCATTGAGAGGATTTTTATACCTTCCTCTAAATAAAAATCTTCATTTCTAATTTCCATTAAATAAAGATTTATACCATCAGAAAGGAACTTAAGTTTATATTCCTCATCACTTTGAAAATATTCCTTATAATATCTCCAAAAATACTCCTTTTTAGAGTTTTCCATCCTTAACCTAACACTATATTCTGCAAATATCAGCTTTAAGCCACCATTTACTTCCTTGATAGCTGCTCTTAGCTGAGTGAAAGCCTCTCCACTCAACACCATAAGAAGCTTCAAAGCATTATTTTCCTCAAGTTTCATATCCTTTAAGATTTCAAAATAAACCACCAAAAGGTCTGCCTTAAGATAAGGAGCATTTATATTGTTTATAACCTTATCCATTTCTTCGTTATTATTTTTCATAGCATCAATATATGAAGAAACAAAAATATTATAAAGAGGCTTAGCTCTAAACGATATACCTTCTTTCTCTAAGGCTGTTAATATTATGTATAAATAGAAGTATAGCTTGTCTCCACATTTTCCTATGTGCTCTAAGAACTTATTTATAGTGACATCACTTAATAGATATTCAACAATCTCTTCCCTACTATTTTCATAGGAGGAGGCTTTTTTATAGAAGCTCCAAAGCTCTTCATAGCTCCAACTCTTATTGGCAAGTCTATAGTAAAGAGCATCAAATAATATTTCAAACCCCTTTTCCTTAAAGGGCTTGTCCCCACATTCCTTAGATGCTATAAATATAGCTTCAATGATTAAAAGCAGTATATCCCCATTTAACGTAGCATCTATTTTCAGCCCTTCCAAATATTTCTTTAAACTTGCATAAGGCGAATAATTTAGAGCAAAGTTCATGGCTCTATTTAATTTTTCCCCACTAACTCCTTTTAAGCCGTTGTTTAAGACATTATAAAGAATAAGACAATCATCAATTTCCTTATCTAAATTTGTATAATTAAAGTCCATGAGAAAGTCCTTAAATTTAAAGAAGTTCTCATCCCTCATGGAGAAGCCCACCTGTACCAATTCAGAATACTTGCTTTCATATTCAAAGTTAGTTGAAATACCTTCCTCCATGTTAAAGAAAATTACATCCTTATCTTCTTTACCATAGCTTCTATCAAAATATAAAGGTATGTAAGAAATAATACAATTTTGTATCATATTATCCTTAGAATCTTTAACATTAAATATAAGACCTTCATTAAGAGAATCTGAGATACCCTTTTTAATTGCTCCAATCCAATACGGAATATTTTCTCTCTTATCAAATATGGACACAGCTTTTATATCTGCTTCACTTAAGCATATTACCGCATCTATAATAGCCTTAACTTTATTAAGTCTAAGCTCAAAAATTGAATCATTGAGCTTTCCCTTTAAGAAACTTGAAAGCTCTAAAATAGAAATATCATCAGGCTCTATACCTTCATAAAACAATGGTCGTACAGCGGATAAATTCTTATATTTATTGTTTGCAAAAATACCTCCCACAGATGGGTCGTTTTCTTCACTTATGTCAACGCTTCCATGGAGTGCTTCTCTAAATCGATTTCCCATTTCCCTTCCCCCTAATATGACTATCTATTTAATCTCTCTAATAATTCATTTGCAAAATCATCAAATTCCAAATATAATTTAGAGTTTTTAGAGCTTATATTTATTGGTCTTCTTTCAAGCTCTGCCTCTGGTATAGAACTGCTCTTTGAAATATATGTATTAAACAACAACCTTTTAATCTCTTCATCCTCACAGCAATATTCTATATATTCCCTACATAGCTCATTTTTTTCATGTTTATTTAAAAGAATGCCCTCTATATTAAGTGGAAGCTCTAACTTTTCCACAATCTCTCCCCATATAGCTAAAAAAAGCTCTATGCCCTTTAAGGCATTAACTCCAAAATCACCTACAACAATTATACCGTCGCTAACTACAAAGGCATTTTGATTTAATATTGACATGCTTGGGTTGGTGTCAATAAGTATGTAATCATACCTTTCAAAAAACAATTTATTTCTTTCTAAATATCTACTTAAAATAAATTCCCTGTTGGGTTTTTTTATCATTACCATCTCCGTGGCGGTTAATGCTACTGTAGAGCCTATAACATCCACTTTGGAAAGCTCCTTTATTGGAGCTTTTACTATAACCTCCTCTGGAAATATCCTGTTATCTTCTATTAGATTTTTTATTCCCATGTACCCAATAGCTGTTTCATCCATTCCCATATTGGAAGTTAAATTAGCTTGGGGGTCCATATCTACAAGTAAAACATTAAAGCCTCTCTCTCCGAGAATGCCTCCTAATGAAAAAACTGATGTTGTTTTTCCAGTACCACCTTTTAACGTTGCAAAAGTTATAATCTTTCCCATTTTCATATGCTCCTATTATAATACAAATATTACCATACTTCTATTCTAATTATTCTTACTTGAAATATCAATACAAATTTAATAAATTTTGTACAAGCTTACTTTATTTCTCTATACCCTTTAAAATATAGATAATCAGATTTTCTATAACCTGATTGATATCTTCCCTATTCTCATTAATTAATTCATAAACAGCAGTAGAGCAAAGAGCTCCCATGAATGTGTACACCATAAAGGAGGGTTCTCCTTTAACTATTGCTCCTTCTTCCATTGCTTCTTTTAGAAATTTTTCTATAGACCTAATATATCTTTCAATAATTACTCTCAATTCCACTTGTCTAAGTTCCTGCCCCCAAAGCTGGCTTATTACAACGTTGAAGAAATTTCTATTTTCATAAACTAAATTTAGTTGAACATAACAAATAGCCCTAATTTTTTCTATAGGGTCTGTTATTTTTTCCAGTGCAACAATTATTTGCTAAAGGCTATATCATCCATAGTTGCCACATCATAACCATGATCAGAAAAAGCCTTTAAGGCTGCTTCGAATATGGACCGCTTAGTATTATTCATATGTATCACTCCATTATCTGTATAATTTATACTGGTGAGTACAAATCTTTAGACAACTTTATTATACTATCTGATTCATATAACACAATAGCAAAGATTAAAAGGGATATATCACGTTTGGTGGGTGAACAGTAATTTTAATTTTTGAAAAAATAAAATTGAAATTGATGAGGAACTGGTAAGTCAGTCAGGTCTTGGCTTTGAAATCGCTGTGAAGCTCCACGAAAGGATTTGGATTGTAGAATATTAATTTCTTATTTGGATAAGCTATAATTACAATAATCCAAAGGAGATGATATTATGTCAGGAAGAAATAGGCGTTTAGTACCGGCTGCAAATGAGGGATTAAACAAATTGAAACTTGAGGTTGCTGAAGAAATTGGTCTCGATGATTATGAACAAATTGATAAGGGTAATCTTACTTCCAGGCAAAACGGTTATGTTGGCGGCAACATGGTTAAAAAAATGATATCAGATTATGAGACAAAGCTATCCAAATAGCTCTAGCTTAGGCTACAGCTAAAGCTCTACCTTAGTATTATTGTTTAGAGAGCAGATAGATTATTAATCTATCTGCTCCTTTTATATGCTTTATATTTAATTAGACTATAACATTTATTCTTTTAAGCGGTCCACAAGTAAAGCTTACTTAATCAAAATTTTCCTTTCTACAAAGCCAATTGATAAGATTCCTTGATCAGTACATCTAGTTGTCTGCTAAGTTGTAAAACTTCCACATCTGATATATCCTTTTCTTGAAGCATATGATTTAATTCCTCTCTTAACTCTTCCATGATGTAACCTCCATATAGAATTTTTGCATTTTCTATCTACTATCATAATGTGTCATAATAATGCTATTATACCAATTATTTTACAATTTTACAACATATATTTTAAAAATATCCTGTTATTGTCATAAAATGTATTATCACTATACCTTTAGTAAAAAAATGCTAATTGATAGTTGCTTTATTATTTTTCCTCAACATAATAAAATAGCTTTCCATTCTCTATGGAATACTTGATCTCTTCTTTATCCATTAAATAGGTTATAAAGGCTGATATGGATGCAAAATACAGATGATACTGTTTATAATTCATTTTATATTCATTCAAAAGAGACATACTTTCAAGGAGCTCCTCTCTTGTTAGAGGTGTTTGTAAAAACTCCAATATTTCTGCTATTTGATTATCAATATTATCAATATTCCTATGTACTAAATCCACTATGTTTTCCCTTGAATAAATATCACTTGCATGACTAACTACAAAATAGTCTGAGTCTATTTTCTCTATACTTCTCAAACTATTATAGGCAGCTTCCACATCCATAATATATGGTAAGCCATATTTTTTGATTATTTTCTCGCTAAAGACTGCATCCCCTAAAAAGCATACTCATCACTAATCTTATTAATTCCATAGGATAATATATAATCTGCTCCTATAAGCTTTATACTTTTCTCTAAAGAATTAACTGGCAGGGCAGAAAGCACTGCTAATTCACTTATTTCTGGATACTCCATGCAAAGGCCTTCCCGTTCAGACACATATATTAAGACCCCTGGATAGTTTTCTTTAAAATAGTGATTCCCTCCCATATGGTCTAAATGGCTATGTGTATTAATTATAAATTTAGGATGAAGTCTATTTTCTTGAAGTACTACATCTATTTTTCTTGCTTGGGAATTATTATATCCAGTATCATTATTCCTCCATTTTATAGATCACTTTCACTTAATAGCTTAATATTATTTTCCTCTAGTAGCTTAATTGCTCTTTCTGTATCTTCCACTCTAAGGACAGCAGGCGCCTGGCC
>Ga0209430_1000570_pt1 | contig 36062 bp, 34 predicted proteins | sample BarGraIncub1133A_FD_184504 | JGI IMG/M metagenome (GOLD analysis project Ga0209430, IMG submission 184504) | Arctic peat soil microbial communities from Barrow, Alaska - Barrow Graham LP Incubations 11-33A (SPAdes) (version 2) | ecosystem: Environmental > Terrestrial > Soil > Wetlands > Peat... | reverse complement strand
CAGGGAAACCGCGATGGCGGGAATCCCCATCAGGGTCGCCTCCAGCGCGGCGGCGACGGTCCCCGAATAAGTGACGTCGTCGCCCAGGTTCCCGCCCCGGTTCACCCCGGAGATCACCAGGTCCGGCCGGAAGGAAAGCAGGCTGTGGATCCCCAGGTTGACGCAGTCGGTGGGGGTGCCGTCGACGGAGAAAATATTTTCGCTGATGCGCGCCGCCCTCAGGGGGTGGTGCAGGGTGAGCGCGTGCCCCACGGCGCTACGTTCCCGGTCCGGCGCCACCACGACCACCTCGGCCAGCTCGGCAATCCGCTTCATGAGAGCAGCGAGCCCGGGAGCATGCACGCCGTCGTCGTTGGTAATAAGCACCTTCACAAGCAGCCCCTCGTCTATATGATGCGATTCAAGCTAGTCGCGCCGCCACGCGTCGCCCCTGGAGGCACTGTCGGAGACCGCGTGGACCAGGGCGCGCAACAAGGCAAATCCCGGCGCGGCCCCACCTATCTCTTTTTCGGCAGGAGCGACCGATACCTTAACACATTTAAATTATATTAAAAGATTTTATTTTATTAATGTGACAAGGGGACCCGGCGCCGGGAGATGGCGCGAACGGCCGAAGCGGAAGACATATGGTAAACAGCTGATTCCATGTGTATAAGCAGGGACAACGTCAGCGGGGAGAACTTCCGGCGGGCGGCGAAAAGCGAAGGTCCAGAACCGGTACACGGATTAAACCGGAAGAGCTTTTGGTCTCTACTCAAAAAGATCTTGCCTGATCTGACCTGTTCCGTGAGGCCGGGCTAATCAGTGCGTGAGGTTACCGGTTCCCGGTTTGCTTCAATCAGCCCTGCCGCAGGCTTTCCCCTCTTTTCGGGCATAGCTCAGTTTCATCCCGATAAGGGCGGTGTAGCAGGCGATGGAAAAGATATTGGCGAGGATCAGGGGAAGGTCGTTCAGGGAGATGCCGTAGATGAGCCAGAGCAGCATGCCGATGTCGAGCAGGATCAGCTGCCACATGGAGAGGTCCCGGGCGTGCTTGGTCCGATAGGTCAGGAGCACCTGGGGGATGGCGGCGCCGCTGGTGAGCAGGCCCGCGAAAAGCCCTACGTACGGGGTGAGGTTCATGCGCCCTTTTTCCCCTTGAATTCGGCGGCGGCCCAGTCGATCTGGGAAAGCAGTCCGCGCAGGGCGGAAACCTCCCGCTCGTCCAGCTCGGCGCGCGAAAAGATGCGCCGCATGGAGCGCATCATATGGTCGGGGTTCTGCGGGTTGAGATAGCCTATCCTCAGGAAGGTCCGCTCCATCTGGTCGTAGAGCGGTTCCAGGGAAGCGGACCCGGCCAGTTCCCGCGCGGTTTTGCCGGCGGGATCAACCGGGAGGGCTCCCTTGAAAAACTCGTAGCAGAAGAGGAGCACGGCCTGGGAGAGGTTCAGCGAGCCATACTCGTCGGCGGTCGGTATGGTGGCCTGCCACCTGCAGAGCGCCAACTCATCGGTGGTGAGTCCGCTGTCTTCCCTGCCGAAGACGAGCGCCAGCCTGCTTTGCGGCGCGCAACCGGAAAACTTTTCGACGATCTCGCCCGGGGTGCAGATCTCGTTTCGGTACTTGCCGTGGCGCCTGGTGGTGGCGACGGAGAACTCGCAGTCGGAGAGCGCCTCGCCAAGGGAGCTGTAGATCCTGGCCGCCTCCAAGAGGTCCCGGGCGGAGACGGCGAACATGGTCGCGTCGGGATGGTCCACGCGGCAGGGGTTCACCAGGCGCAGATCGGAAAGCCCCATATTCTTCATGGCCCTGCAGACCATGCCGATGTTGCCCGGGCTCTGGGTCCCGACCAAGACGACGGTAATTCTTCCCTTGATATCCATGGAACGATCCTTCTTGTCAGGCGAATTTTTTGGAGCGGCGAAATTATGGCCACGGGGCAGTTGAAAGGTGAACAGAGGGTGATGACATGGGCAGAGGACCATGAAGAGACGAAACCTTACCGTTCTCCTTGACAGGGGTTAGAGATTCCGCAACCTGGTCCGTTTAACGCTCATCCGTTTCAGCCTGTTCCTGCCGTGCCTGTGGCGCCAGCGGTGTATGATGAATTGGGCGAGCCACATGCAGCCGACCAGTGTCGCCAGGATCAGCAACAGGTAGGGTTCGTAGCGCTCCAGGTCGTCCACGAAGAGCGCTGCCCCCTTGCCGAAGAGAAAGCCCACCAGCGCGAAGAGCGTGGCCCAGGAGAGGGCGCTGGCAAGGTTCAGGAACAGGAAACGCCGCGAGGAGAGGTTCGTCATGCCGAGGATGATCGGCAGCACGATCCTGAACCCGTAGGTGTAGCGTGACACGAAAGCGACGAAGGAACCATAGCGCTCGATGATCCGGAGCGCCTTCTTGAACTTACGGGCAATCGAGGTGAAAATTTTCAGCAGAAAGGGACCCTTGAAGCGTCCGAGATGAAAGTAGAACTGGTCCCCGAGGAAGGAACCGGCAAAGGCGGCGAGAATGACTCCGTAGATGTTGAGATGCCCCGTGCAGGCAAGGAACCCGGCGAAAATCAAGATCGCCTCCCCCTCCAGGAAGGTCCCGACGAAGAGGACCCAGTAGCCGTAGACCTCGAGGTAATCCTTGAGAAGTTGCTGCACGGTGACTCCAAGTATTTAAACAGGTTTAGGTTTTAGTTCGCTCCGCTCACAGGTTAAGGTTGAGCATGCGAGGACAGATTGAGGTTTTTGTTCGATTCGCTCGCAGGTCAAGGTTGAACAAACAGCGAAACCGTATCCTCAATGTTTGGCCGCCTCACCCAGCAGACGCGGTCGCAACAACTCAACAACTCAACAACTCAACAACTCAACAACTCAACAACTCAACAACTCAACAACCTTAACCTTAACCTGCCTTTCATCACCTGTAGCGCGGGAGCGCGCCCCTGACTTCCACCGTGGGCGCATCCTCCAGGAGTTCGAGATCCCCCGAATCATCCTCGTAGTCGTCATCCCCAACAGCCCAGGCGTAGAGCCTTTGTGAATCGAGCAGCGCCGGCCGCGCCGGGGACCCGTAGACCCGGTTCTGCATCGACTCGTCGTAGAGGCCGACGCAGCCGTGGGAAGCGGGCTTGCCGGGAAGATCCCTGGCGTGGATCCAGTAGGAAACGTCGTCAGCACCGAAGTGGAAACGCATGGCGTTGTCCATCGGGTACTGGTCGGTCTGATCATCGGTCTTGTAGAGCGACGAGAAATGTTTCTTGTGCCGGGCGTCTATCTGAAACACCCCGACCGGTGTCTCGTGCCCAAGCATCCCGGTCGCGGCCGGAACGGAAAAGCGCAGCTTGCCGTTTTCGTAGGCGCCGAGCCACTGTTCGGTGACATCAAGGAGCAGGTATTTTTCGTGGTTCTCGGCGGGGGGATAGAGCGCCGGCATCGGGGTGTAGTTCCTGCTGCCCGGTATATCCACCGGAACCTTTATGGTCATCCCAGGATAGACGTGACGCCGATCCACCCTGTTGAAGCGGGCGACAACAGGCCAGTCCTTGCCAAAGAGCGTCTCCAGGCTTTCCTCGGGTTTGATGAAATGGGGCCGCCAGGGGATCTTTGCCAGGCTCGGATACTCGACACGGGAGAGGTCTTCGTGGGCCGGATCCAGCGGGTTGGCGCCGGGCTCGGAGGTGGCCAGAGGGTTGTAAACGACGATGGTGGCGAGAACAATGAGACTTATAAAAAACAGCACCTTACCTAACATCTTGCGGCACTCCCTACCGGAAAAACGACTAATGGGGCAGCCGCCCCATTCGCCCTAACAATTATCATCATTAGAGTCTCCGGTCAAGGAAAAGCGCGCGCGGCCAGTACCTCCTCCACTGCCGTGTAGGGATCGGTGCTCCGGTCGCGCAGCCCGTCGAGGATCTCCTGGTACCTGCCGTTTTCCTTGATGGCGCCGAACACCGTATCGAACAGCTCCTCCCTGAGGGTATCGCTGAAGAGCTTGGCGTTACGCTCCTCGATCAGGTGCTGCAGGGCGCCGGAAGCCTTGAGATATTTCCGGTGCGCCTCGAACTCTTCCATCAGTTCCGCGATGCCGACCCCGCGGCACCCCTCGGTCTGCAGCACGCGCGGCAGCCAGGCGCCCGGCTCCGGATGCTTCATCTCCAGCATGGCGGAAAGTTCCCGGGCGGTTCGGTCGGCCCCGTCCCGGTCAGCCTTGTTCACCACGAACACGTCGCCGATCTCCAGGATCCCCGCTTTGATGGCCTGGATGTCGTCGCCCAGGCCCGGGACCATGATGACAGCCGTGGTATGGGCGGTACTGACGATATCCACCTCGTCCTGGCCGACCCCGACCGTCTCCACGATGACGACGTCCATCCCCATGGCGTCCATCACGTTCACCACATCCATGGTGGAGCGCGACATCCCGCCCAGGCAGCCGCGGGTGGCGAGGCTCCTGATGAAGACACCCGGGTCGTCGGCGTGCCGGTTCATCCGGATACGGTCCCCGAGGATCGCGCCCCCGGTGAAAGGGCTGGTCGGGTCGATTGCGACCACCCCTACCCTCAGTTGCTTCTCGCGGAATGCCGCGACGATCTGGTCCACCAGGGTGGATTTGCCTGCGCCGGGAGGGCCGGTGATACCGAGGATGTAGGCGTTTCCGGTGTGGGGGTAGAGCGTTTTCAGCTCCTCCACAGCGCTCTTGAAGCGATCGTCAATGTCCCGCATCAGGCGGGCGGCGGCGCGCACGTCGCCGTCGAGCACACGTTCAGCAAGTGTCATGCGCAACTCTCCGTAACTGTTGTGTTGGTGCGGCAAAGGTGGCATGGAATTCAAAAACAAACAAGAAAATGGAACGCGGATACAAGTCCGATGGAGCGGATTCACACGGATTTACGACCAAAAGGTTTAACCCGAGTCTAAGCAGTTTCGGATTTTAATCTGCGCAAATCCGCTCAATCCGCGTCATCCGCGTTCCATTGCCTTGTTTTTCGCCGTCGAATTAAGCGTGCGGGACCACATTTTCCCGCACCCAGGCGACGATGGTTTCCGTCGAAGTGCCCGGGGTGAAGACCTCGCGGATACCGGCCTTCTTCAAACCGGGGATATCCTCCTCCGGAATCACGCCGCCGGCCATGAGGACGATATCGTCAGCGCCCTTCTCCTTCAGGAGCGCGCCGACCGCGGGGAGCAGCGTGTTGTGAGCGCCCGAAAGGATGGAGAGCGCGATGCAGTCCACGTCCTCCTGGATGGAGGCGGCGACGATCTGCTCCGGGGTCTGATGCAGCCCCGTGTAGATCACCTCGATACCGGCGTCGCGCAGGGCGCGCGCGATGATCTTGGCTCCCCTGTCATGGCCGTCCAAACCCGGCTTTCCCACCAGCACACGCAATTTTCTTTCAGCCATGGCAAACCTCCTAGTATGTGTACATATATTTATTTCAGTAAAAAGCAGGAAACGCTTCGGCATTCAATACAACTGGAATGTGATCCTGCATAAAAACTAAACATCCAGCTTCTCAACCGGTACGTCAGTTGTTTCAAGTAGATTCACCTTCAATTTAACGACTTAACAGCTCAACTATTTCTCAATACCAATGCGCGCCTTGACACCGGCATTGTAGTAGTGCTTGATCTCGCGCATCTCGGTTACCAGGTCCGCCGCCTCGATCACTCTTGCGTCGGCGTTGCGCCCGGTAAGGACCAGCTCCACGTGCTGGGGTTTCGCGCGCATGAGATCCAGGAGCGCCTCCACGGGGAGGAGCCCCATGGAGACTGCTCCGTTTATCTCGTCGAGGATCACCAGATCGTAATCGCCCCCCGTCAGCGCAGTTCTCGCCAGTTCCAGCGCCTCAGCGGCGAGCGTCTTGTCGGATTCGTGCGGGTTTTCCTTATTCACCCATCCCGGCCGTCCAGTCTGGACGATGGTGAGGTAGGGAGCCAGCCGCTTTGCGGCGACCTGTTCGCCGTAGGGCCCTCCCCCCTTCATGAACTGGATCATGCAGACCATGAGTTCGCGGCCGACGCCCCGCAGTGCGAGCCCGAGCGAAGCGGTGGTCTTCCCCTTGCCGTTGCCGGTATACACTTGAATAAGACCCTGTTCCAGCTTCATGGCGTTACCCCGATTAGATAATAATTTCCCTTGAAATTGGCGGGACTGGGATCCAGGGATGATCCGAGCCCTTCCCCCCGGCCCGATTAAAGATTGGATAAAGCGCGGATGAGCGGCTTCATCAGGTCGGCACGGAAACGGCTTCCCTTTACGAAAGCGTCGATCCAGCGGCGTAGATATCTCTGGACGGAAAGTAGCTTAACTCGTAGCGCGCCCCTTGAACTGCCGCAATATAGCAACTGGCAAAGGAGAGTGTCAAGGCGAATCAACCCTGATTAAAACAATGTTTATGACAATCCGGCGACTGGAAGTGTCTCATGGAAACAAAACAATCCTTGACATCATCGGACCCATCTGATAATTACTCTGGGCATGGGCGATTAACTCAGTGGGAGAGTGCCACCTTCACACGGTGGAAGTCGCTGGTTCGATACCAGCATCGCCCACCAATTCAAAAAACAAAGGGCCAAGTCATCGACTTGGCCCTTTTTCTATTCGAGCAAAACCGGTTCTACAGATGGATCAAGTTATCGGATGAAGGTCAGCGCAAGCAGGAAGGCAGGAGTTGGAAAATGATTGATGGAAAGGAAAGAGGCCTCCTGCGCGGAATCTGAATTGACGTCGATTATAAAAAAACCGGGACGGATCCAGCGCCTCCGTGGTGGCGGGTTGGGAGGGAGTGGAACGGCGACGGCTAAACCGTCCAATCCAAAACATCCAGGTCGGAGACCCGCTCGAACTCTCTGGTGTTGTTCGTAACCAGGGGGACGCCTAGTGCCACGGCCTGAGCCGCAATCAGCATGTCCATCGAGCCAATGACCGTCCCCGCCTTTTCGAGAGCCGCCCGGATCTCGCCGTAGGCAAGGGCGGCCTCCTCGCCGAAGGGAACGATTTCCAAGGGGGTGATGAATTCTTCGAGGGCCTTGGCATTCTTTGCCCGGTAATATCATCAAGCGGAAGCCGGCCGCCGTGCATCCATGCCTCGAATTCCAGCTCAAGCTCCCTGATATCGGCCTTTGTCGCCACCTCCGCCTCCCCATGCGTCTCCCGGAAAGCCTCAGTAATAGCGATAGATTGAGATTCGGAAAGACCGGAATCCTTCAGACGGGTGGACCGCCCCAAAAAACTCAAAACTCAAAACTCAAAACTCAAAACTCAAAACTCAAAAACCGCCCCCACCTCCCCCCCAAACCTGAGTGATATCGAGATGATATCCAATCTGCCGTCTTGAAAAACGACCGAAATATTTAATTTTTGTCGTTCTAAAGATAATTTTCATTCCGATCAAGATAATCTTTGCCAAGCTAAAAATACTCTTGGACTCGATAAAGATAATCTTTACCGCTATAGAGATAATCTTTGCAGCTATAAAGATAATCTTATCGGGACCCAAAATAATCTTTACTGCCATAAAAATTATCTTTGCCGTCATAAAGAAAATCATTACCGCGGCAAAGATCATCCTTGCCGGGACCGAAATATTTTTTACTCGCATTAATAGAATATTTATCAGGAATGAAGAAAGTGTTTTCAGTCAGGTAGTTGCATGCGGTAAACCAAACCGGGAAAGGTTTTTTTATACGCGGGTGGACAACCGCGTCCGTTTTTTTTAAAGCGGCGGGTTGCAAAGCAAATAATCTATCCTATAAGTTACCAAGAAATAAATTGGACAACCCTAACGGAGGTAAGCTATGGCGACGCAAAAGTTACGCGCATCGTATTCTGGTTGGAAGGATGGGGACCTTCTTCTCCATGCCGAGAATGTCCACGCGAGCTTAACCGAGAACCCGGAGTTGAAGGATCTCTGGCCAGCTGCCGTGCCATTCACGCCGGAACTGAAGGTAGCCATCGACACATTCAGGGAAGCGTTCACGGCGGCATTGAGGAGGGACCTCGATAAAATTGCCCTCCGCAAGGCGAACAGGGCCGAACTGGTGACGATTTTATCCACCATGGCCCGCCAACTTGAGACCCTGGCGGTCAATAATCCACATTTGATCATGAAGTCAGGCTTTGACACACGGCGACCCTACGGCAGCAACGCCGTACATGTCGCGCTGGGAGCGCCCGTGATATCCCTCAAGCACGGAGATTTTCCCGGCGACATCACCGGCCGGACCCCGCGGATGAAGGGGGCCGGTTCCTTCGAGATGCATAGCAACGAGGGAGATCCATCGAACGAGGCGGGTTGGAAACCTCAGGGCGTGTTCATTCGTGCGTCACGCATGGAAATGAAGGGCCTGGAGGGAGGGAAAGTATACTGGTTTCGGGCTCGGGCAATCGGGACCAAGGGTGTCGGCCCCTGGTCCGATCCCATCAGCTTGAGGGCACTCTGATTTTAAAGAGGTCTCCACCCGGGCCAGTAGAGCCGGGTGGAGACCATCTATAATCTTTTTCTCCCGCCAACCTCAAATTCTTTCGAGCATCGCATGTCTCAACCAAGCACATGCTCGCCGATGCGGCAGATGGCCTCATGCAGGCGTCAGGAGCAAGGTCAAGTTCTCCCGGCCATGTGACGGCGCCACAACTCAGGGGTGTGTCGCGTCTTTAATTATTCACTTTGGGTGTTTTTACAATGAAGGTTAGTATGTTAATTATGAATTCAGACTCAGTCAGGAATGTTTCCACTTCATTTCTACCTACATTTTTACTGTCTCTTAACAAACTCAACCAATAGCTTGTTTCCCTTGCTTCCTTTGATGCTATGGACATTTTGGAAATAAAATCCACTCTACTCCGACCACCTAAATGCTAGTACCGGAACGAAGCAATTGTTTGGACAAGACATATGAATTTTGTTCCTACAGGATTTTATACACTTGGCAACGCATCGCCCCACTAAAGAAGTCGGCGATAGTCGCAATGAAGAGCGGCTGCCAGTTTTTTCGAGCTTTCTTTGCCAATGGGACGCTTGCCATTCTCCATTTCGCTGATATGGCGGCGAGGAATGCCCGTGAGATCAGCAAGTTGCTCCTGCGTCAGACCTTCACGAGAACGATATCCATTCAAGGCCATCCTGGCCTCATTCCCCTTGTATTCGGGGAAAGCCTCATGAAACGAAACAGTATCCTCGATATTTTTCAGCCCGAGCTCTTCAGCATATTTGTTGATCTTTTCTATCTTTTCAGTTGGACCGACATAACGGACAAGCCGCTCATCAGTAGGGCGCTTTTTCGTGTGTCCCAACATAGGTTACCTCCACCAAACGAATTTCATTTTCCAGCTCTTCCCAAACCGCCACGTAGGTGGGGTGGCCTTTTTTGATATGACAGTGATGTCGCGAAGAAGCGAGTTTGCCATAATTCGGCCAATCACCGCGTACTGGCCCGCAAAGTTCGATATCAGCCATCAGGGTACGCAAGGCCGACCGGATTGACGCCGGCAGCTTTGACTTTTGTTTATCCGCCTTTTTGGTCAAACAGACTCGCCATTCCATGATCACACCTTGTACCATTTAATAGTACATTGTCAATCCCAAAAAAGCGACTACACATCGTTCCTCGGCCACCAAAGCCCGACTTCAAAACTCAAAACTCAAAACTGCTCTTTATTCATCAGTGCGCAACCCCTTCACTCTTCACCACTTTCAGGAAGGTGAGCAAGATGATACGGAGATCCAGGGCGAAGGAGCGGTTTTTCAGGTAGTAGGCGTCGAAATCGACCTTGACCGGAATGGGGAGTTCGTCCCTGCCGTTGATCTGCGCCCATCCGGTCAGGCCAGGGGTGAGCAGATGAATTCCCTTTTGCGTTCTCAACTCGATGAGATCGGTCTGGTTGAAGAGAGCTGGGCGAGGCCCGACGAAGCTCATGTCGCCGCGCAGGATGCTCAACAGTTGCGGCAGTTCGTCAAGGCTCGATTTGCGAAGAAATTTTCCAATGGGGGTCAGGAATTGGTCGGGGTTGGCAAGGAGGTGAGTCGCCACGGCCGGGGTGTCGACGCGCATGGTGCGGAACTTGGGCATTTTGAAGATGGCGTTGTCGCGCCCTACCCGGTCGGACCAATAGAGCACCGGGCCGGTGGAAGTGAGCCTGACCAGCAAAGCAACAAACGTCATAGGCACGCTGAAAATGAAGATCAGTAATAGGGAAAGCAGATAGTCGAACAGCAGTTTTGAGTTTTGAGTTTTGAGTTTTGAGTTATATATCATGGCTTTGAGGGGACAATTTCAGTTCTGAGTTTTGAGTTTTGGGTTTTGAGTTGCGAACAATTAGTAGCTTTTGTTGTTTTTACGATGGCGGTTAGCATGTTAATTATGGATTCAGATTCGTTCAAGAGCGTTCCCACTTCATTTTCTCCTATGGTCTTGCTGTCTCGTAGCAGGCGCAGCCAATAGTTTGATTCTCTGGCTTCTTTCGAGGCTATGCACATCTTGAATATGAAATCCGCTCTGCTTTGTCCAGCAAGAGCTTCCTCAACATTTGCGCCAATGCTGGTACCGGAACGAAGCAATTGTTTCGACAAAACATATTCATTTTGCTTCAACAGAAATTTATATAGCTCGATAACCTGCAAAGCAAAGGAATAACTCTTCTCTTTTATCAGGCTTCTCTGCATATCAAATCACCTCGAGAGATACTACAACTACAGTTTTTGGTTTTGAGTTATTGATACAGATTCAAAGCTCAATGTAGGTACTACAGTTTTGGGTTTTGAGTTATGGATATCAATTCAAAGCTCAATGCTGATAATAGAATTTGGTTAGATAACCCAAAACACAAAACTCAAAACCCAAAACTGCCTCCTAATATTTGTATGTAAGTTCCGCCCGGAACAGTTGGTTTGTCCTCTTCTCCCCCTGCCGGAGTTCCAGGTTATCGATCCATTCGTGGCCATACATGAGAAGGGCGTTCCAATTCCCAGAGACCGGGAAGTTCCAGAAGGCCCGCAGGGCATACTTGCGCTCGATCGCCTGCATGGTTCCGTTCGGGTCGAATGCGCCGCTGGAATTGACGGTCACGCGACCGTAATCCCCCCGCGAGGTGCGGTAGCACTCCAGGGCCAGGTTGTTTCTCACGGAAAACCAGTGGCTGTAGCGCAGGAAGAACTCCTGGGCCGCTCCACCCTGGGAATCGCCGATGGGGAGACCGTGATAGAGGTACCCTTCCGTGAAGGTGCCGTTGGTGTAAAGGATCTGGTTGCCGCGGAAATACTCGAAGCGGAGGTCGTCCTGTCCGCCGTCAGTGAGCCTCGGGATATAGAACCCCGCGACATAGCTCTCTACTATGGGCCAGAACGCGGCGGAATCCTCGCCGGAGTATTCGCCGTAGAGTTCGCTGTTTCTGAACCAGGGCAAACGGAACCGGAGCTCGATACCCGCGATTGAGTTGGAATTATCGGCGCTGGTACCGCCGATCAGGCCGCGCAGGTTATCCCCGACACTATTTTTTACCCCGGTGCCTCCGACCTGGCGTCCGAGGTTAATGCCGAACTCGGAATTTCGGGTGGGTTTCATGGAGAGTTTGGCAGCCAACAGGTACGGCTGACGCTCGGCACCGTCGATCACGGTCTTATCGAACTGCGACACGATCAAGCTGTACTTCAGATCCCAGAGGTAGCGGCTCGTGATAGGCTCTGGGCTGGAAAGCTTGATCAGGTCGAAGTTGCGGGCGTTGTTGGAAAGGGTGATGGCACCGCGGTAGCCCAGTCCGAGCCAGTTCTCGTCGCGCCCCACCTCAAGCTCCAACCCCTCGCCGCCTAGCTTCAGGTACCCCTTGTTGAGACGCAGACTCGCCTCATCGCCAGACTCGGACCAAAGGAGCATCGGTTCGACGAGCAGCGAGGCCTTGGACCCGAGGTGCGCCTCGCCGCTCAATCTCAGGTCCAGGTTGCTCCCGGAGCGGTAAACAACGCCGTTGTTGTTCTCGAAAAGCGGCGTCCCTTCGCTGCCGCGCTGCTGAATCGGGGACGGATACGGAGTGGCAGGCCGAAGGCCACTCCCGATGCCGAAAACCCCGTCATTGCCGGGATCATGGACAGCACGAAAATAGCTTCTCGGGGCGCCGTCGAGGTTCACGTAGCGAAGCCTGGCACTGGCGAGCGGGTTGTAATCGAAGGCGGGCGCCGTTGACGGATCACCGTAGAGTGCGGCCTCGCGCGGCAGCAGTTCCCTGAGCCGGGCGACTATCTCACTGGAAAGGCCGGGAGAGCCGCTGGCAGCAAGCCGAGTTTCAGCCTCCCTGAGGAGCCTCACTGCTTCACTTCTGGAATAGGGGCGGATCCCCTTGACGTCACCCGACACAAGCCCGAAGCCGGAGAGCTTCTCCAGGTAGAGGTATATGGGGCTGTCCAGGGGGATGTTCGGGGAAGAAAGTGCGAAGGCGCTGCCGGAGAAGGTAATCCCTGTGCAGAGAACGACCAAAACAAACTTAATATAATTCATCAATAATCCTACAAGACGTGAAAGGCCATTTAACAGGGAGGACGGGATATAGACAATATCGTAAATCGATTCAATAAGACCAGCGAAAAAACATTGGCCACGGAGAACATCCGAAAACTTCGGAGAAATACGTTTAAGCTGTACAAACCTCGTCCAGTGTCTGGTGTCCAACCGGTTTTGTTTAAACCTGACGCTGGCTTTTCTCAGATTTCCTCAGATTTTATCCGTGGCAAATGGTTTCAGCTTTGATTAGCCTTTGACGTTATCAGGCAGCCGAGCCCTCGTTCGGGTTGACGACACGCAGGCTCCTGACGAAGGCGAGCTTCTGGGGCGGAAACAGGTCGGGCCTCACCCGCTGGAAGGCAAGCGGCGGGGCTACGTCGAACTGATAGCGCGGGACGAACTCGGGAACGATGGTCCTCAGAGACTTCAGGAACCCGGAGATGTCGGAGGCCCTGGCGAGCGCGAAGAGCGCATCCAGGTCGTCGGCGACGCGCTTCAGGTCGGTCTCCACCGGGGCCATGACACGTATCTTCTTGTGGGTCGTCGGCTTGATCCCCTCACCGTCGATGAGGAGTTCCTCGAAGAGCTTCTCGCCGGGCTTAAGCCCCGTGAACTCGATGTCGATCTCCTTGTAGGGGATGAGCCCGGAGAGCCGGATCAGTTCCTCGGCAAGCGACAGGATCCGGACAGGCTCGCCCATGTCCAGCACGAAGATCTCCCCACCCTTGCCGATGCACCCGGCCTGCATGACCAACTGCGCAGCCTCGGGGATGGTCATGAAATACCGGACCACGTCCCTGTCCGTCACGGTGACCGGTCCGCCCATGCGTATCTGCTCCTTGAAGAGCGGGATGACGCTGCCGTTACTGCCGAGCACGTTGCCGAAGCGGACCGTTGTGAACTTGGTCGTGCTCATTCCGGCCAGTGCCTGCACGTAGATCTCGGCGCTCCTCTTGGTCGCCCCCATGACGTTGGTCGGGTTCACCGCCTTGTCCGTGGAGACCATGACGAAATTGTGCACCTTGTATTTATGGGCAGCATCAGCGACGATCCGGCTCCCCATGACGTTGTTCAGGACCGCCTCGGCCGGGTTGTACTCCATCATGGCGACGTGCTTGTAGGCCGCGGCGTGGAACACGACCTCAGGGCAGAACTCGTCGAACACAGCCTCCACCCGGTCCTGGTTCTTAACGTCGCCTACCATCGGGATGATGCGCAGATCGGGGAATGCCGCTGCCAGTTCCTTCTCGATATAGAAAAGAGGAGTTTCCGCGTTGTCGAAAAGGACGATCTTAGCGGGATTAAAGAGAGCCACCTGCCGGCAGATCTCGCTCCCGATGCTCCCCGCCGCCCCCGTCACCAGCACCCGCTTGTCGGTGAGATAGTTGCGGATCGCCGTCTGATCGAGGACCACAGACTCGCGCCCCAGGAGGTCCTCGATCTCCACGTCCTTTATCTGGGAAAATGAGACCTTGCCGTCAATAATAGCGGTAATTCCCGGAAGCGTCTTAAATCGTGCCTTAGCCCGCTCACAGCTGGCGATCACCCGGCGCATCAGCGCTCCGTCGCCGGATGGTATGGCGAAAATAACCTCCTCAACACGGTGCCTTCTCACCAGGGCTCGCAGGCGGTTAGTGCCGCCGAGCACGCGGACCCCGGAGAGACGAAGACCGCGTTTTGCCGGGTTATCGTCGACAAACCCGACCACGTTGTAGGGGGAGCTCGACTGTTTTCTGATCTCCTTCAGGAGGAGGTTTCCCGCATCGCCGGCGCCGATGATGAGCGTTCTCTTGCCCTTGCGCAGGGACGGAATGAACCTGGTTTCCCGATAAATCCTCCAGATCAGCCGGCTCACGGCGACCAGGGCGAAGAGGATGAACCAGTCGAGGATATAGATGGAACGCGGCAGAGCGAAAGCGCCTTTGATGAAAACGAGCAGAAATGCGGAAGCCATGGAGGAGAAGGTGACCACCTTGAAGATCTCGTAGGCATCCTGAAGCGAGGCGTAGCGCCAGATGTTGCGGTACATGCCTGAGGCAGCGAACAGTATCGGTTTGGCGATGAGGACTACGGCAAGCCCTTGAAGTAGTATGTTCAATTCGTCGGCAGGAATATGGAAATCGAAGCGGAGCAGAAATGAGAAGTAAAGCGAAACAGCGATTAAAGCGACGTCCAGGAAAAAGACTAGGACCCTTTTTGCACGGAACATACCCCCCCCCAGCAATTGCATTAAATCAGACAAGTCAAAGCGGCAAACAGCACCTTCAAGCATTCACTCTGAAGTCTCAGACTATAGCATCTCAAGAATAAAAATCAACTTTTAATCTGAATTTTTTTACAATCGCTCAACTCGGAGAGACACTTTTGCATTCATTCTGATATTGCTTAAACAGTGTTGACTAATCGCCCAGTAATTAACAAGACAGCCGGCGTCGGTCAAGGCTCATAGTCTCCTCATGAGATAGAGGATTTCGACATCAGGATTGCTTTCGGCGATGTAGGCCAGGGCCGCGCAGATGTTCTCACAATAATCAGGCTTGATCTCGAAGAGGCCCAGCACCTGATCCAACATCTGCCGATGCTGCGCGGTGACGCTTGGTAACCGACAACAGTGCTAACGAGCTCAGCCAGTTCGCGAATAGTTGTTCAGCAGGAGTTCTGCCAGGTAGGAACCGTCCTGACCGGTGATACCGGTGACTAGGGCTTATTTCATGTTATCTCCATAGTGAATCACATTTCCAACATTTCCTGAAGCAAGTAACAGCATGACCGTCTAATGTTGTTTTTTAGCCTGCAAGCCGGGTTAATGTACTACCCCTTCCCTTCTTGCCACTTTGAATGCAGTCATATAAACAATCTTAATGTCAAGAAGGATAGAACGATGCAAAAGGTAGTATTCATCGAATTCAACCTTAACCGGAATCGGCAGTTCATCCCTGCCGTTGATCTGAGCCCAGCCAGTCAGGCCGGGATTGAGCAGATGTATTCCTTTTTGCGTCCTCAACTCGATGAGATCGTCTTGATTGAAGAGGGCTGGGCGAGGGCCGACAAAGCTCATGTCACCGCGCAGGATACTCAGCAGTTGCGGCAGTTCGTCAAGGCTCGATTTGCGAAGAAACTTGCCGACAGGTGTCAAAAATTGATCGGGATTAGACAGGAGGTGAGTTGCAACGGCAGGCGTGTCGACGCGCATGGTGCGGAACTTGGGCATTTTGAAGATGATATTGTGCCTTCCTACCCGGTCCGACCAGTAGAGCACCGGACCGACGGAGGTCAGCTTCACCAGCAGCGCCACGCAGAGCATGGGGAGGCTGAAGCAGGCAAGCAGCAGCAGGGAAAGCAGGCAGTCGAAGGCAGTTTTGAGTTTTGAGCTTTGAGCTTTGAGTTTTGAGTTTTTAAACCACGTCGCAGTTTTCTCCAGCCCTTGCTCCAGCGTGAAGACAGGAGCCCACCCCAGCACGTTTCGTATCTTCGAACTGTCCACCTGCAGCGACCCCAACAACTGTTCCACCGCCCGTGACTTCCCGGACATTTTTCCGGCCAAGCGTATCAGATTGGTCGGAAACGGCAAGAGCCGGCAAGGCCTGTCCAAAGCGCGCGCCAGACGACGGATCAGCTCCGGCGTAGCTACATCCTCGCCGTCCGACACCAGGTAGGTCTGCCCGGCGGCTTTCGGCGCTGTTACGCATAAAGCCAGGGCATCGGCAAGATTTTCCACATACAAAAAGCTTTTGAGATTGGCGACGCTCCCTAAAGGGAGCGGGATACCCTTTACTATGACCCGCAGAAGCGAAAGGAAGTTCCCAGGGTTGCCCGGGCCATAGATAAGAGGCGCTCTGACAATCACAAGCTCCATGCCGGTTTTTTCAGTTATCGCCCGCAAGCCGATCTCTGCTTCCAGCTTGGAGACCGAGTAGGGGTTATGGGGGCAGGGATGGTCGCGCTCGGAAAAAGCGCGGCTGCCGGAAAAGCTGCCGTTTACTCCGATGGTACTCATGAAAACCAGGCGTTTCACGCCGGCTTCGGCAGCCTGCCGCGCAAGGCGTTCGGTACCATGCAGGTTCACCTTGCGGAATTCGCCCAAGGGATCGGTCGCCATGTCCCGCATGATATGGACGCGGGCAGCCAAGTGGATCACGGTATCCACCCGCCGCAGGGCTGCCGAGAAGTCGCTCGACTCCGACAGAGGCTCGACGACAATCCGCTCAACCTCCGCGGGGAGGTGTCCGGCATCCTCTCCGGCCAGGACAGCGGCTCTGAGACGGACACCGTCCAGCAGCAGCCGTTTGACAAGGACGGACCCGACAAAACCCGTTGCCCCGGTTATCAGTATTGTGCCGGTTTTCTTCATAGTGCGGCCCTAACCGTTGATTTCATATCAGACATTGGCGGTTTCGGCCCGGTCCATGATGGCCAGGATCTCGACAGTCTTCAGTTCCATGAGAGCGTGGTCCCCTCTTGATTCCACATTCAATCTGAGGACCGGCTCGGTGTTCGATGAACGGAGATTGAAGCGCCAGTTACCGCAGTCGAGGCTGACACCATCGGTATAATCCATAGCTCTAGCTTCTGCGTTAAAATGTTCAGTCACCACCCTGACTACGCTCCTCGGATCATTGACCGTGCGGTTTATTTCGCCACTGGCCGGATACAGGCGCATCCTCTCGTCAAGCAATTCAGACAAGGGTTTTCCTGATGTGCAGATCATCTCCAGCACAAGAAGCCAGGGGATCATGCCGCTGTCGCAGTAGGCAAAGTCACGGAAATAATGATGAGCACTCATCTCGCCGCCATACACAGCATCTTCGGCTCTCATGCGCTCCTTGATAAAGGCATGTCCGGTTTTACTCATAACGGCAGTGCCACCCTGTGACTGAACCAGATCAATCGTATTCCAGGTCAGGCGCGGATCGTGGATGATTTTGGCCCGTGGGTGTTTTTGGAGAAACGCAGCAGCTAAAAGTCCCACTATGTAATAACCTTCAATAAAACGCCCCTGGGCATCAAATAGAAAACATCTATCAAAATCGCCGTCCCAGGCGATTCCCACATCCGCATTGTGTTCTTTGATGGCCGCAATGGTTGCTGATCGATTTCCGGGAAGAAGAGGATTGGGGATACCATTGGGAAAACTGCCGTCAGGACTATGGTGCACTTTGATAAAAGTGAATGGCAAGTGTTTCTCGAAAAGATCCAACACCGGGCCGGCACAACCGTTGCCAGCGTTGACAACCACCTTCAGGGACCGCAGTGCGACTCTGTCGACATACCCAAGGAGATGCTCAATATACTTATCGCTTATATAGAGAGGAGTTACCTTTCCTATCGAGGTTGAAGCGGGAAAATCATTAAGCTCTACGAGTCGTTTGATCTCAATCAAGCCGGTATCGCCGCTGATCGGCTTCGAATCTTCCCGCACCAGCTTCATACCATTGTAATCCAAGGGGTTGTGGCTGGCGGTAACCATGATGCCGCCATCCATCCTTTCATGAAAGGTAGCGAAGTAGACCTGCTCGGTGCCGCATATCCCGACATCGAACACATCGCTACCGCCATCGGTCAGACCGCGCGCCAGGGCTTCGGCCAGGGATTTGCTCGACAAGCGGTTGTCCCGGCCGATGATCACCCGCTCCGGCTTCAGAAACTCGGTATATGCCCGGCCGATGCGATAGGCTACCTCCTCATTTAGCTCATCCGGCACTCGGCCACGAATGTCGTATGCCTTGAAACAGTTCAAATCAAGCATTCCATATCTCCAGTAAATGATTTCGAACCGCGCAAAATCGTTCTCAAGGTATCTGCCGGATTGCACCCAGGGATGATCATTATTTTCCCTTGAGGCTGTCCAAATACCATTGATAGGTAGTTGAGATACCCTGCTCCAAACTGACCAAATGCTTCCACCCTAGGGCATGCATACGGCTGACATCTTGCAGTTTGCGGGGGGTGCCGTCCGGCTTGGTTGCATCAAATACCAGCTCACCCTGGTAGCCGACAGCAGTGCTGACGATCTCGGCCAGTTCGCAGATGGTGACATCCTGACCCGTTCCAAGGTTGACGAAGCAAGGTTTGGGAAAACTCAGCAGTTCCGGGGTGATCAGCTCGTCTGTCAGTTCCATCAAGTGCAAACAGCCATTGGCCATATCATCAACATAAAGCAGCTCCCGGCGCGGGGTGCCACTGCCCCACACCACGACCTCGGGAGCATTTTGCATCTTGGCCTCGTGAAAACGCCGGATCAAGGCCGGCAAGACATGGCTGTTCTCGGGGTGGAAGTTGTCTCCCGGCCCATACAGATTAGTCGGCATGACGGCAATAAACTTTGTACCATACTGCCGGTTGTAGGATTCGCACATCTTGATACCGGCGATTTTTGCAATGGCGTAAGGCTCATTGGTCGGTTCAAGAAGACCAGTGAGGAGATGCTCTTCCTTCATCGGCTGGGGGGTGAGTTTCGGATATATGCATGACGAACCCAGGAACAGCAGGCGCTTGACGCCGTGCAGCCAGGCGTTGTGGATCACATTACTCTGGATGGCCAGATTGATGTGGATGAACTCTGCCGGATAGGTGTTGTTGGCATGGATGCCACCGACCTTGGCGGCCGCCAGGATGACGTACTCCGGCTTCTCGGCCGCAAAGAATGCGGCCACGGCGTGCTGATCGGTCAGGTCGAGCTGGTCGATCTCGGGTGTGATCAGATTGGTGTAGCCGCCGAGTGTAAGGCGGCGCATCAGGGCCGAACCGACAAGGCCACGTGAACCGGCAACGAAAATTTTAAAATTTTTATCCATTAGCCCGTTTCTCCCTCTCAGCCTGCTTCAGGTCGGCGTCAGTCATCATATTGACCAACTGCTCAAAACTGGTCTTGAGTTCCCACCCGAGCTGTGTCCTCGCCTTGGTCGGATCGCCCAGCAGCAGGTCGACTTCTGCCGGACGGAAATATTTCGGGTCGATCTCGATGACGGTCTTACCGCTCGTTGTGTCGATCCCCTTTTCGTCGACGCCTATGCCACGCCACTCCAGCGTCATGCCGAGGCGTTCAAAAACCTTTTCAGCAAAGGTGCGCACCATGTAGGTCGCACCGGTTGCGATGACGTAATCATCAGGCTGCTCCTGCTGCAGCATCCGCCACATGGCCTCGACATAATCACCGGCGAAGCCCCAGTCGCGCTTGGCATCGATATTACCAAGATAGAGGCAATCCTGCAGCCCCAGTTTTATGCGGGCGGCAGCGCGGGTGATTTTCCGGGTGACGAAGGTTTCGCCACGGCGGGGCGATTCGTGGTTGAAGAGAATGCCGTTGGAGGCGTGCATGCCGTAGCTTTCGCGGTAGTTCAAAGTGATGTAGAAGGCATAGGCCTTGGCGCAGGCATAGGGCGAACGCGGATAGAACGGGGTGGTTTCCTTCTGGGGGGTTTCCACCACCTTGCCGTACAACTCCGAGGAGGATGCCTGGTAGAATCTGGTTTTCAGGCCGGTCTCGCGGATCCCCTCCAGGAGGCGCACGGTACCGAGACCGTCCACTTCGCCGGTATATTCCGGCACGTCGAAGGAGACCCTGACGTGGCTCTGCGCCCCCAGGTTGTAGATCTCGTCAGGCCGGATATCCCGCAGCAGCAGATTGATGGAACTGGCGTCGTTAAGATCGCCGTAGTGGAGCAGGAGGCGCACGTCTTTTTCATGCGGATCGCGATAGATATGGTCGATGCGGCCGGTGTTGAAGGATGAGGAGCGGCGGATCATGCCGTGGACCTCATAACCCTTGCCGAGCAGAAGTTCCGCCAGGTATGAACCGTCCTGGCCGGTGATGCCGGTGATTAACGCCTTTTTCATATATTTCTCCGATCGAAATTGAAGGTTTTAGCTACCACAATTTCCATCCCCATTTATTGAAATACCGGACCATGTTAACTATAAGCACCCATGTCATCCTGATACTCTTGTGCGAAGCACGCTCCCACATATGCGTAACCGTGGCATGGGGATAATACACGGTACGATGTCCAGAGTTTTGAAATTTTTGACCCAAATCACAATCTTCAAAATACATGAAATAGCGCCCATCGAACCCATCGACTGCTTTTAGGACGCGGGTCCGGCAAAACATGAAACATCCCGTCATGAACTCGACGTCGTGGACCGTCTCGTAGCCGATATCGCGGGTCTCGTACCATGCCAACCTTTTATCGAGCACACCGCGCAGCACTTTCGGCAAAAACCGCCTGGCAAAAAGGTCCATTACTGTTGGATAGCGCTTGTTGAGCGGCTGAACCGAACCGTCTTCGTTGAGCACCTTAGGGCAGACCATGCCGATATCCGGATTCTGGTCCATGAAGGCGCACAGTGACTCTATGGTCGATGACTCGATGACGATATCCGGGTTGATGATCACATGATAGCGGCTGCCAAGTTCCTCCTTAATGACCAGATTGTGCCCTTGACCATAACCTGCATTGGAACCGTAAAAGTGATAGTTGACCGGCAAATTACTAAATGACGATTTCAACGCCGGCGTCGGAGAGTTATCGACAATGTGCAGTTCAGTAGCAAGAGAGCAGGACAGAAAACTCGCCGCTGCCCGATTGATCATTCGGGGCTCATTATTAAATACAACCAAGGAGGCAGTGCAGTCTAATGATTTCATGGAGTCGCTCATGGATAATCTAACTTTTTTTTGCAGTGAAATTGACAAGGTACTTTATCTCTGATCGAATGTGTTTCAACGCTGAATATACTACCAGTAAAGGAAATAGGACTTTGAATTTATTGTTCCGTTGTACGAAATTGAGATACGCGGTAAGCTCGCCGAGCCTCATCTTTTTGCGGGAGGCGCTAAGGCCCCCGGGAGTTTTCTGCGGCCTCGACAGCAGCGTCAAAGGCTTGCCCCGTAACGCATGAATCCGATGAGAACAGAAAATCCTCAGCCAGAGATCGTAATCCTCACAGAAGCTCATACTGATATCGAACCTGTCGGCTATCGATCTTCTCAGAACAAAACACGAGGTTTGGGACGGATTTTTCAGGATCAGTGACGCCAGGCCGAGCTCATTGGAGGCATAATCAGAAAAAGAGCGTCGCGTGAAAAAATCATCCTTTTGGTCGGTGTAGGAATGGTACAAGCAGTCACAGTTGTCATCATTTAAAACCTGGTTGACGATTTTCAGCTTTGATTCATGCCAGATATCATCTGAGTCCAAAAAGCAAACGTACTCGCCGGTTGAAAGATCCCATGCGAGATTCCTGCTGAACGAGACACCTGAATTAACACTGTTTCTGTGATAGGTCAAAGAAATATTTTTGCTCTCAAAGAATGGCAAAAAATGGCGGTAGATATTTTCTACATTATCCCTGCTGCAGTCATCCACTAGAATTACCTCATAGCCGTCAAATTCTTGACGCAAGCATGAAGTCAAAGTATCTGGCAGAGTCTTTGAACAATTGTAGCATGGAATTAAAATCGAAAACCTAGTCATTGAAGCTTGGCCTTTTGAAAAGAGCAATGTAAAAAACTAGTTGTGCAACAAAAACCAGGTGGAACAGAAAATCGGCGAAAAAAGAAAATACTATTGCATGCAGTATTACAACGAGGGCAAAACCGTATCGCGGATCTTTGGATGAGCGCTTCAAAAGAAAGCAGGAGAAAAACGATACCAGCAGATAGACAAAATTGCTGAAGTACGGCCCGAAGTCGGTCAGAAACTTCTCGTGCATCGAGGAGACGTTCAGGGTTTCATTGACCAGGTTCCAGTCCGGGGGTGAAACTCCAAGCGAGTCCATCAGGAAACTTCTGGCAAAGGATGGTATCAGGCCGCTGATTGTTCCGACAGGCGCATAATAAGGAACAACATCCATGTTGTTCACAATATTATTCAAGGGCGATACCATATATATGTAAACCCAGAGAAGGCCGGACGGCAAATAGTCCGGATATTCCACGGTAGGGCTTGCAAGTGCTATAAAGGAATCACGTCCGGATCTCATGTCTCCGATGTATCCGAACATCAATACCAGCCCGCAGACCAGTAAAAATATCCTGAAAAACCTTTTAAAGCTGACGCCCCTTATCAGGATATAGAGGAAAATAAACTGGACGGCAACGGTGACAAAAAGCTGTCGTGTCACAAGTAAGATGGGCCAGGCAAATGCGAGCATAATGCAGAGCAGGTTGAGCTTGGTAGGTCTGAACAGTTGCCTGACAAACAAGATAGAGATAATTACCAGCAGGATCGCGTTGAAGAGGCCGTGTATCCCGGGAAAGCCGAAGTCCGTGTATAGTACGGTTTTGCCGATGCCCAGCAGGGAAATCAAGGGCAGATTTTGAAAATAGATCAGTTCGGCAGACAGGCCTGCTAGCAGGACTTTTGTTAAAACCGCCAGCACCTTGGTCGTGTCTTTTGAGAATACCCATTTCTGGTAAGTTCCAAGCTGCAACTTCGGGCGAACAATAAGTTTCCTTGTGATGAGAGAAAACAAGATATAGCCAAAGAGAAACATGCCAATCGAAGCCGAGAAAAAGAAGAGCGCTTCTTTGGAGATTGGCAGTAACACGTTGCTAAGCCTAAGGTTGTAGAGAAACAGCAGAAAAAACCAAAAAACTGCATAAAGTAAGGCGGGATTAACTATCATTTAGAGGCCTTCACAAAAGACAAAACGGACGGTTTTTCATCGCCTGGCGAGATTTGAAACAGCAGCTCCATGAAAGGGCCGGCCCTTTTTGCCGCAGCGCTGGCTGGTGCATTTTGGACGCCGCGCAGCCCGGGCCGGGAAAACGGGCACTGAAGGCAACGGTTCGCCGTCATCTCCAGGGAATTCTTTTTATGGCGGTGACCATCTCCATGCCTTTTCTCGATATCCCGAAAAACATCAAGAACCTAAGCAGAGTGCCTCCGGCAATTGTCACCAGCCCCCTGCGGGTGCTGATGGCCGCATGGATTGAGTCCCAGCAGAAAAATCCCTTCAGCAGGTCGCCTGCTTCGGAGATATTTCCCAATCCGAACAGGTTCAAGGCCCGCGCCACACGCTCATGGCGCTCCAGCCACCTGTAATGCCGCAGGTCTTTTTTCGTTAGAAAACCCTGCACTTCGGGCAGGGCCAGATAATGGTCCATCACCAGGAAAAAATCCGCCCGCTCGGTGCGGGTCCGGTTTTTATGGGAGAACTGTTGGCGACTGATCCGGTACCGCATCAGTCGTTCACTCAGTACTGCGATCGGTTTGCTGCGGGCAAGCCGCAGCCAGATATCGACATCAGAGGCCGAACGGAACCCGCCCCATTGCCTGATTTGGTCCCGGTATACCTCGCTGCGCACCATTACGCTTGGGCAGACCAGGAAATTATGGTACAGCAGCATGGTCGTTAAAAGCTCGCGGAAATCGAGCCGGGTCACCTTCTTGTTACTTTTGGGAACCCCGCCAACAAAACCAAACGGGGTGCCGTCTTCATCTATCGTTACCGCCTCGGTAAATACCGCATCGACATCCGGATTTGCTTCCAGAAAAGCAACCTGCCGGGCAACCATTTCCTTTTCATAGATATCATCGGCGTGAAATATGGCAGTATATTTTCCGGCAGCCATTTGAATGCAACGGGTAAAATTTCCTTCGCCGCCGACATTGACATGGTGACGATGGATCACTAAACGCGGGTCAGAAATAGACTCAATAACTTCAAGGGTATTGTCAGTTGAGGCATTGTCAGAGACATGCACCACCATATCGACATATGTCTGACCCAAGATGGATCCGAGGGATTCGCGCACAGTGGATGCAGCATTGTATGTAGGGACACAGATACATACTAGCGCCGGCGTGACAGACGCGGTATCGCGGGCAAATTGGTCTGTCATGGAATCAGTTCCTCATACTTTTATATGTCGGGAAATATATGTACATCAGATACAATCCCGCAATAAATGTCGAGAGAAGTGAGACCCGCAAATCTCCGGATTTAGAATAAAAAAACAATGAAATGGCAAATGGCATGGATAGAGCCAATGGCCTGGCAAGCAGGTCCGCTCCCAGATTGATCTTGATCAGGTTTTTCATGTTCAGATACATGGTAGACATCGTTACAAAGCCGCTGACAACAAGTATAGCCGGGATGAATTGCGACAAGTCAAATGTCGAACACAAGTAAACGCCAAAAAAGGCCAGAAAGCCTCCGGCAAAATATGCCAAGATCAAAGATCTGGTCTGCATTTCAGAATGTGCGACGCTGGACAGCACATTGGTTGTCATCCGAAAGAACTCCACCCAGGCACCGTATATCACGAATACGAACACACCTGAAAACTTATCATTAACCAGAATCTTCACCAGAAACGGCGCGAGGCACGACACCAGTATCGTCACGGAGAGATATATCGGGATTGTCAATCGGGCCATTTTATCCCAAGCGATTGCGCGTTTTTCAGGATCGGAGGTATTTATCTCGCTATAATATATCGGATTGTAGACCTGCAAGACTATTGATTCCACTGTCGCGGAAAGGCTGGTGGCTATTCCCATTCCAACACCGATCATGCCCAGAAATTCCAGCCCGATGTACCTCTCGATGATCATTCTATACGACTGGTTCTGAACCCACATGAAAAATGTAGTTATTGTCAAGGGAAGTACAAACGCCAGGATTCTGGAAAAATTTACCTTTGTGACAGCCGCTTTAACGAGGTCTAAATTGAGTACAGTTCCGGTTATTCTTTTGAAATGTGCAAAAGCGAGCATGGTGACAGCGACCTGAGCCATGACCTGGCCAGACAGCCAATAGACAGCAGTCGGATTAATTGCGGTAACAAAGGTTACTGAAAATGTCAGGCCCAGGAGCAGCGTAATCACCGAAAAAAGAACAAAACTCCTTACGTGTTGCAGCATATTAAGCGAAGGGATTATTGTCAAGTTCCAGGTATTAAAATATATATTCAGCATGATAAACAGTGACAGCAACTTTAAATCTATGGAACTTCCTACTCCCAAAGATTTATTAAGCACGCCGACAATCAGCACTGAGGCAATCGATATAAATATTAAATACGCGTTGTACAGAAAGAAAAAGTTTATTACCGTTTTGTCGTCTGACCACTTGTGCAACCTTCTGTTAATATACATGCCAACCGGGTTGATCAGGGTTAAGGCAAACAAGCCTACTATTGAATTTATCAGGAAAATATTGCCTACTTCTCCAGTAGAAAGCAGCTTGGTGTATATCCTTACTGAAGCTAGAGATATAACTACCTGAACTATCCTTCCGATTAAGACTATAAATAAGGTGCTATTCACGAACAAACTCGCTTAAGATAGTGCTAACAAAGGAATCTATGCTGAATGGGTACGCCAGTCCACTTTGCAGGAAAACCGAAATATTCTGAAGATGCTCAATATAAAGTGAATCGCTCATGTTTAGAATAAAATCATATAGTTCTGAGTGGCTTTTGAACTTTCTCCGATCTATGAAACAATTTGCCGGAATGTGATCCGATATGTTATCGGCTCCCAAATAAACTGGCAGGCAACCGGCGAAAAAGCAATCAAAGATCTTTTCCGTGATGTACCCGGGTACATTCATTATGTTTTCGTAACAGATGGAAAACTTATAAGATTCAAGCACTTCTCTCTTGCGTTCAACAGGTCCACGGTAGGCGGCATAGTTACGGGCCATGAGGCGCCTTATGGGGTGAAAATGGTTCAACACCCGCAGAGGAAGTCTGTCTCCGAAATGGCGTTCATCCCAGCCTACCCCGTAAAGGTCAAAATCATCCGGGTGATTTTTTTCAAACCATTTAATGGTTTCTATCCTGTCCGAATAAAGCTCTTGTGGATGATTTACCCGTTTATTGCCGGCTATCATCACACTCAGCTTGAGTTTTTTGCTTAAATCTATTTCTCTTTTTTGCGATGTATCGAATGAGTAATTAATTTTAACAAACCTGCAGCCATCAACCATGGCATCATCATAGGTGAATATTTTTTTAAATCTGCTTATGAGCTGATCATCCTTTTTTACCGGCCTGATTAGCGGGCTCTCAAACACAATGAGATAGAGCGGCTTACCTGAATTCAACATGCGCTGCACGTGAGGACGTGTGATATCGGGCAAATCGATAAATACTATGGCATCGGCTTGTTCCAACGGAATGGCTGACCTTGTTCCGGCCGCAATGCCTCGTTTCGCAGCTTGTTCCTTAAGCACTTGAAATGGCAGCAGCAGATCATCTCCAATTGCGGCATTCCTTTGTTCAAACAATCGGTTGTCCTTATTAAGGACTTCCCAATAATTATCAAATAATATTTTCAACAAAATCTCCCATCGCCTTGGCTACTCCGGGGGTCCCCACCGGCTAACAGCTCCGGCAACATCCCCTCTCCAAGCCGGTCGCACCGGGTGGGGAATGTATCCCTGACCGGCCTGGTCACTGCCAGCTGCCTGGATTGGCCTTATCGGGAGTAAATTACCGAGTTCCCGCTTCAGCTATATAGTTTCCTGCCAATCATATTTACCGCCGCAGCTGATTTTGCGGCATAAATCAAACCCCTGCGCAAATACGGCCTCCTTAAGGGCACTTGCTGCCACATTATCAGGTATCCTTTAGAACAGGAGACCCTCATATCGGCCTTGGTTAATATATTGGTGAAGTCATCGAGGTCGTTATGCCTGTGATAAGTACAAATCGAAATTTTGAGCCTGTGACTGTTATTTATCAGGTTTGCTGCACCGACGAGCAATTCCTTTTCATGCCCTTCAATATCCGCTTGAATATAGGTTATATCGGCATGGGTATTAGCAAAAAAAGTGTCCAATGAAACAGTCAGACTGCTGTCGGTGTCAGAAACATACAGGGGTATGATATTCACCTTCGGGCCCCAATTCCTGAAGGTAAGCTCCAAGGGCTTTTGCCAAATCGGATCGGCTTCGAACAAATAAATCGAATTAAAATGATGGAGTACGCTAAGACAAAAAATACCATCTGAAGCACCGACAAATACACCTACCTCTTCGTTTTCCAATTCAAATCCATCTGCCAGATATTTATGTGGAGAACGGCTGTCTTGTTCCGTATACGCGGTTTGCACAGCAGCCTCGATCTCCCTTGAAGACATTTCCTTTGGGAAGTAAACTTTATTCGCCTCTATTTTCACATACGGATACCCGTCGTTTTCATCGCGTCGGATTTCAACCCTGCGAGCATAATGATGACTGACATATTCATAGGGGATCATTTGGACTGGGTTGTTCTCCAGATAGGTCAAAACCTCAATTATTTCAGGATCTGTTGAACCGTCATAGTATTTCTGCAAGGTCCACTTCAATCTGAATCGCTGCAGCAGGGCAAGTTTCGACACAAAGAAAATAAAAACACTGGCCATGAGGCGTTTCAGTAATGGGTGACTATTGTATATTGCTTTAATCACTGTGTTTAGCCCCATGTCATCCCGCGTGTTTTTTTATCAGCAACCTGCACTGAGATGTCTCTGCGATTCTGCAGCCGGTGGGTGATCGTCGGGTCGACCGGATAAAGAGACCTCAGTGCTGCACTTCCTCTTCTTGTACCAACTCGATCAGCATTTCCCCTGCAAGTTCGTCACGGTCGAGCTCGGGCGACATGTCCTCGATGGGCCGGTTTACCACGAGCTTCGGATTGACGCAGGTGGCCCGCTCCAGCATGACCTCGATAAAGGCAGGACCGTCGGCTTGCAACGCCTCCGCAAGATACTTCTCGGCGTCGCTGCTGGAGGAAATTCTCAGGGCAGGAATCCCGTACGCCCCGGCGATTTTCCCCAGGTCGGGGCAGCCGTAACCGATCACCGTGGACTGCTGGCGGCCGCCGAAGTACATGTCCTGAAACTGGCGCACCATGCCGAGACAGCCGTTGTTGAGCACGATGATCTTTACCGGAAGCTGGTGCTGAACGATGGTGTCCAGATCCTGTATGTTGACCTGGATGCCTCCGTCGCCGGCGATGGCGATCACCCTGGTGCCCGGTGCCGCCTTGGCCGCGCCCATGGCGGCGGGAAGCGCAAAACCCATGGCCCCCATGCCGCCGGAGATCAGCATCCGCTGCCCTTTCTTCAATCGAAAGGACTGGGCCGCCCACATCTGGTTCTGTCCCACATCCAGGGTGACGATGTCGCCTTCCGTGCTGGCATCGGAGAGGGTCTTCATGAAGAGGTTGGGGTCGATGGTGAAAGATTGCCCTGGGTCCATGCAGGTCGGGTACCTCTGGCGGTATCCGTCGATGGTCCCGAGCCACTGGGCGATGTCGGGCTTTTCTGCCGAGGCGAGCTTGCCGTTGAGCGCCTGCAAAAAAGGCCCGATGTGGCACTGTAGGGCGATATCGACCTGTACCTTGGCCTGCAGTTCGATCGGGTCGACATCCACATGCACCTTGGTCGCGGCGCGCGCGAAGGTGTCGGGCCGGGTGCCGGTCTGCCGCGAATCAAGACGCGAACCGAGGATCAGCAGGAAGTCGCAGTTTGCCAGCGTCAGGTTGCTGTAGCGGTTGCCATAAGCACCGATCATGCCCATGAATTCCGGGTTGTCATGGGAGACGGCATCAAGTCCCATGAGCGAGGAAACCACCGGGATGCCAGTCATCTCGACCAGAAGTTGCAGGTGGGCGGCAGCCTGCGCAGTTCTCACGCCGCCGCCGGCAAGTATGACCGGCCGCTTGGCCGACTCCATGAGGCGAACGATTTCGTCCATGCGCTCCTGCCAGCAGGGCGGGTCCGTCGGCTGCAAGTCGCGATACTCCTGGCTGTCGAAAAAGCTTTCCATCTGCTCGGGCTCGATCTGGGCCCGCTGGATGTTCATCGGAATATCCAGCAGCACCGGACCCGGTCTGCCGCTTTGGGCAAGATAGACCGCCTTCTCGAGATGGTAGCGTATGCTATTGGCATCAGTCACCAGCTCGGCGTATTTGGTGAGCGGCTTTACCACGCTGACAATGTCCGTTTCCTGGAAACCGATCTGCCTGATGGGACGGTCGAACTTGTACTCGTAGGTATTGACCTGGCCGGTGATGAACAGGACAGGGACCGAGTCGAACCAGCAGCTGCCGATACCGGTGACCATGTTGAGCGCGCCCGGACCGCTGGTGGCCATGGCCACGCCCAGCCGCCCGTTGATGCGTGCGTAGGCCTCGGCCGCGAAGGCGCCCGATTGCTCGTGATGTACCGAGACGCAGCTGATGTCGTCGCGGTCCACCGTGGAGTCAAGCAGGTGGGTGATGGCGCCGCCAATGAATTCGAAGATGTGGGTTACATCCTCTTTAACGATAAAATCTATTACGTAATCGGATAACTTCATCATTCCCCCGGCTTGACAATACTGCAGTTCACTTGAGCCATTGCACAGTTCTATGGATTGCTTCATCCAACGGTATCCAAGTCTTTAATCCCAGTCCATGCTCTGCCTTTTGAACATCGGGAACGTATCGCTCCGCCGCCTTTGAAGGAAGGCAAGGAGTCATGACCGTTACTGCCTTACTGGACCCGGCAATCCGGCTAACCCGTAGCCCTAGTTCGGCGATGGTGATCGCCTCGGCACCGCCCACGTTATAGGCCGCTGCCCCGGGAGCCCGCAGCAATATGGTCCACAACCAGACGGCCAGATCGGCGGCGTACAGGTAGCTGCGATATGGGGTGCCGTCCCCTTGAATGACAATCGGGCTGCCCGAAACTGCGTCGCGGATGAAATTGCCAATGGCAAAATGCCCGTCCAAGGGGAGGTGCGGCCCGACAAAGGCGAAGCAGCGCGCGATCTTAACGCGGAACCGGTGCTGCTCTCCGTATGCGCTGGCTAACCATTCGGAACAGCGCTTACCCTCTCCGTAGGCGGATTTAGGGTCTAAAGGGTCAGGCGCCCCGGGATAGCTTTCCGGAATTGCGGCCAGCTGTTCCGGCTGCCGGCCGTAAACAGCCCCGGAACTGACCAGCAGAAAATCATCGCAGCCGGCCTGCCGTGCAAAGTCCAGCACCCGCCTGGTGCCGTCCAGGCAGGAACAGAAGAGATCGATCGCTGCGCTGTCCGCCGCTACATCGGTCGCGGCATGGATGACGAACTTGTACCGGCCTTCCGGGTAGGCGAAGTCGCGCACATCTCCGGTTACCAGGGTGACGACAGACGGGTCGCTCAGGTGCGGATGGCATGTGGCAAAATCTGCCGGACGGCGACTGAGGACCGTCACCCGGCAGCCCAGGTCGAGACGCTGGTTGGCATCCAGGAGGGTCTCCAACAACCACTTGCCAAAGAAGCCGGTGCCGCCGCTTATGAATACCCGCTCTCCCCGGAAGCTCTCCCAGAGAGCGCCGACCTTGTCAAATACATGGCCGAGGTCGGCGTGCGGCAATTTCTTGCAGGCAATTGCACCGTCTGCGGTTTGGGAGGATGCCGTCATTTACTTCAAAAAACCTTTGATTGTCGCCACCATGCAGCCCACCATCTCCTCGGTCATGCCCGGATAGACGCCGATCCAAAAGGTGTCGCGCATGATGCGGTCCGTGGCGGCCAGTTCGCCCACCACCCGATACCCCGTGCCGTCCTTGCGCATTTCATCGAAGCAGGGGTGTTTGATCAGGTTGCCGGCGAAGAGCATCCTGGTCTGAATCCCCTTGGATTCGAGGTGATTGACGATCTTGTCCCTGGTGAAGCCGGCTTCCTTCATTACGGTCAGCAAGAAACCGAACCATGACGGGTCCGAATTTTCGGTGGCCTCCGGCAGCACGAAGCGGTCACCGAGGTCGCTCACTCCCTCGCGCAGAAGGGTCCAGTTCCTCTTGCGCGCCTCGATGAAGCCGGTGAGTTTCTCCAGTTGGGCGCAGCCGATGGCCGCCTGCATCTCCGTCACCTTCAGGTTGTACCCGAAGTGGGAATAGACATATTTGTGGTCGTAGCCGAAAGGAAGCTCGCCGAACTGCTGTCCGAAGCGGTTGCCGCAGGTGTTGTCCTTGCCCGAGGGGCACCAGCAGTCGCGCCCCCAGTCACGGAACGATTCCACCAATCGCTTCAATTGACTGTCGTCGGTATAGACAGCACCTCCCTCCCCCATGGTCATGTGATGGGGAGGATAAAAACTGGAAGTGCCAATATCGCCGATGGTGCCGGTATATTTCCAGGCACCCTTGTACTGGTAACGGGAGCCGAGTGCGTCGCAGTTGTCCTCAATGAGCCAGAGATTGTGGCGATCACAGAAGGATTTGACCTTTGCAATATCAAAGGGATTGCCAAGCGTATGGGCAACCATAACCGCCTTGGTCCTGTCGGATCTGGCGTTCTCCAACTGCGAACAGTCGATATTGTAGGTGGGAAAGGACACATCCACAAAGACCGGCACCGCGCCGTACTGGATGATAGGCGCGACGGTGGTTGGGAAACCGGCGGCAACGGTGATAACTTCGTCACCCTTCTTGATCCGTCTTTCGCCGAGCTTGGGCGAGGTGAGTGCCATGAATGCAAGCAGATTGGCGGAGGAACCTGAATTAGTCAGGGAACAATGCTCAACACCGATAAAACCGGCAAAGTCCTTTTCAAACTTTTCCGCATAGCGGCCAGTGGTAAGCCAGAAGTCCAAGGAGGAGTCAACCAGTGCGGCTATTTCTTTCTCGTCGAAGACACGTCCCGCATAGGGGATGCGATCACCGGGGACAAATGCGTTGCTTTTTTTATGCTTGAATTCGTAATATTTTTTGGAAGCCAGAATAACCTGTTCCCGCAATTTCTTTTCCTGAATGTCATTTCCTTCCACTGCCGCTCCTTTGCATACCATTCGCATAATATATGAAATTCAGAAGATGAAAAAATTGTTTAGTACATCAGCGATCTTGATATTCACGTATCTGTGCCAGACAGACCTCGCGCAACGGCTCTTTCCCCCTGTAGGAGTTTGTCCATTGAATTATTTTATCTATGGCCGTCTCCAGGTTCCAACGTGGCTGCCAACCCAGCTCAGCCCGCGACTTTGAGCAGTCGAGCTTCAGGTAATGGGCCTCATGGGGATGTCCGCCGTCGTCTATTTTGTACTCAGCGTCACCCCCCCATTTCGCGCACATATTCTGCACAATCCACTCCACCGGCTTGGCGTCGTCATCACTGGGTCCAAAATTCCAACCCGAGGCATATTTTGCCCCGTGTTCGTACAGGCACTGTGCCAGTGTAAGATAGCCGGAAAGTGGCTCCAATACATGCTGCCAAGGGCGGATGGCATATGGGTTTCTGATACGGACAGTTTCCCCCTGCAAAAGAGCGCTGATGCAGTCTGGTATGAGACGGTCAGGGGCCCAGTCACCGCCACCTATCACGTTGCCTGCCCGGGCCGTAGCGACGGCGGCGGAAGGCTGTTGGGACGCTGAGGCGTTGAAGAAGGACTGCCGGTAGGCGGCGGTTACTAGTTCTGAGCACCCTTTGCTGCTGGAGTAGGGGTCGTAGCCGCCCATCGGCTCGTTTTCACGATAGCCCCAGGACCACTCTTTGTTCTCGTAGCACTTGTCGGTGGTGACGTTCACCACGGCCTTCACGCTGGAGCAGTTCCGCACCGCTTCCAGCAGATTGACGGTCCCCATGACGTTGATGGCGAAAGTCTCTACGGGGATGTTATACGAATCCCGTACCAGCGGCTGGGCCGCCATATGGATAACGATCTCCGGGGCAGCCTTCAGCATTGCAGCGGCCAGCTTCTCGCCGTCCCTGACATCGCCAGTGACCGAATCAACCAGCGACCCGACCCCGCACAGTTCAAAGAGGCTCGGGTCGGTCGGCGGATTGAGAGCGTAACCGGTCACTTCGGCGCCAAACTGGTGCAGCCAGAGGCAGAGCCAGGAGCCTTTAAAACCGGTATGGCCGGTGAGAAATACTTTTTTGCCCTTCCAAAACTTGCTGTCTACCAAAACACCGCTCCTCACGCTTGACTGCCTTTAAGCCCACATCTTCCAAGGCGCTTTTCCACCCTTCCAGAGCTCCTCCAACTGGTTTTTGTCGCGCAGCGAATCCATCGGCTGCCAAAATCCAGCATGCTTATATGCCACAAGCTCGTTATCTTTGGCAAGTTTCTCCAGAGGTTCCTTTTCAAGGACAGTTGAGTCACCAGCTATATAGTCAAATATTTGAGGCTCAAGCACGAAAAAACCTGCATTGATCCAGGCACCGTCCCCTTTCGGTTTTTCCTGGAAGCCGCGTACGCCATTGCCTTCAGCCAAATCCAGTGCGCCAAAACGGCCGGAGGGCTGTATGGAGGTAACGGTGGCAAGCTTACCGTGCGCTTTATGGTAAGCCACCAATTTGTTTATATTAATATCGGCAACACCGTCACCATAGGTAAGCAGGAACGGTTCATCCCCGACATACGACTGGATTCTCTTGACCCGTCCTCCGGTCATGGTCTCCAAACCGGTATTAACCAGGGTCACAGTCCAGGGTTCAGCCGAGTGATGATGAATCACCCGTTCATTCTGATTTTTGAAATCGAAAGTAACATCAGACTCATGGAGGAAATAATGGGCAAAATATTCTTTTATGCAATACGCTTTATAGCCAAGACAGATAATAAAATCGTTAAATCCGTAGTTTGAGTATGTCTTCATAATATGCCAGAGAATCGGCCGCTCACCGATCTCGATCATCGGTTTGGGCTTCAGGTGGGACTCTTCACTGATACGGGTCCCAAAACCACCAGCAAGAATAACTACTTTCATTGCTCTCCTCTCCAATAACAAGATCTACATTCCTTTGGAAGAATCAGCGAAAGACTTCAGGGTGAACTTTTCATTCTTTCCTGCACGTTGGTTTTAGCTACTTAAAAGCCAAGGCATGTTTCTTGATGCTATCAACAATCTTCCTGTCATCGTTCGACATCTTGGCCAAATACTCCTGCACAAAGACAATAACCAATGAAACTAAAAAAGTCGTTATGGCTGTCAGGATTACAATCAGCGATCGTTTCGGATTGCTTTTGTTGACCGGCACCACTGCTTCGTCAAGGACCTGGAAGGAAGAAGAGTCTTTTGCCTCACTCAATTTGGCCATCTCGTACTGCTTCGTCAGCTGCTCGAAGATTGCCGCCTGCGTTTTGAGCTCACGTAGTTTCCGCGAATATTCAAGCCCCACTCCAGGTACATTACCAATGGAAGGAATACCCTCCCCACCGCCCCCGCTTCCGGCAAGTGCGCCAAGTTCGCCCTTGAGCCGCCTGATGCCGGTCTGGATCGCCTTCACCTCAGGGCTCTGCTCAGTCTGATTGCTGCTCACAACCGCAAGTTGCACCTCTTTGCTCGCGAGTTCGGCCTTAAGGCGCGCTATGCCCTCGATTGACGCCTTAGCCTGAGAATCAACCTCAACGATCTTATTGCGCTGGGAAAACGATTTTAAATCGTCTTCCGCCGCCTTCAGGTCCATTCTCACCAGATCGAGACGCTTTTCCAGGAAAGCCCTTTCCGTCCCGGCCTTGGACAGGTTCAGCCTAACCGTGGTCTTCCCCAGTTCATCAACGATGGTATTGGCCAGTAGGGCGGAACGCTTGGGGTCCTTATCTTCAGCTGTAATGGAAATAATCCCGTCTTTACCTGCCTGTACCTTGACCGCACCATTCAGGCTTCCCCTGGCAGCCTCCAGCGTTGAGGCCCTATAGACTTTGGTAAGATCCAGCCGTTGAATGACGGCGTCTCCGACGGAGCGGCTTTTCAGTATCCCGAGATAGAGGTCGCCTCCTCCACCGAGCCCTCCAGTAGCCAGTCCCGCCAGTCCGCCCGCTTGTCCGAGCAAAGCGGAAAGCCCGCCACCGCTCTCCTTCTGCGGTGGGAGTATCTTGGCTGTAGCGGAATAGATGTTCGGCAAAGTCAGAGAGTAGGCTACCGAAACTACAATGGCGACGCTGCATATCTTTATGATGAGCATCTTGCGCTTCACGAGCACCTGCAACAGCTCCAGCAGGTTAATTTCCTGCTCGTCGTCGACTCCCACTTGGTTCTGTTTGTCCGTCATATGAATCCTATGTTAAAAGTTCAAAGTTCAGAGTTCTAGGTTCAGAGTTAAACATCCAAGTCTACTTAGAAGGTATGTTCAGCGTTCTAAGTTTATCTTCTGTTCAAAGTTCAAAGCTATTGTTTGATTTTTTTCTATCGCAATTTGACAGATATTTTATGAATCCATTAATCACACTGCTGACATTTGTGCAACTTATTTTTATGGTTTCTAATGATTCTGCAGCAAGATGGCCTATGTCGATCCCCGCATACGCCAGACTTTTCAGTTCGGATGCCGATCCCCTGGCTATGACAAGAAATTGTATGAATTCTTAGTTGGTTCCTCGATCAAAGCCCTCTGCTATGTTTGACATCACAGATATAGATGCTCTTTGTATCTGATCCTTATAGCCAAAATCCCTGCAATCATGCAATACCGAATAAACGGAATTGACCAGTCCCCGGGCTTCATTCCAGGTTTCGATATCCTCAAACCGATTTATTTTCATAAGCCCCTGAACACTTAAAGGCGGTCCAAAGTTTAAAGTTAGATTTTTAACTCTGAACTCTGAACTCTGAACTCTGAACTCTGAACTCTGAACTCTGAACTCTGAACTCTGAACTCTGAACTCTGAACTCTGAACTCTGAACTCTG